>Ga0180732_1001457_pt1 | contig 14617 bp, 15 predicted proteins | sample KR11_01MetaG_FD_148674 | JGI IMG/M metagenome (GOLD analysis project Ga0180732, IMG submission 148674) | Groundwater microbial communities from the Olkiluoto Island deep subsurface site, Finland - KR11_0.1 MetaG | ecosystem: Environmental > Aquatic > Deep subsurface > Groundwater | place...
GTTTTCTTCCATATCCTATGTATTCAGATATAGATGCGCCGATATTAGTCAGCGCGGGTTACCCCATTCGGATATCCCCGGATCAAACCTTGTTTGGCAGGTCCCCGAGGCTTTTCGCAGCCATACTACGTCCTTCATCGTCTTTTTATGTCTAGGCATCCACCATACGCCCTTATGTATTTATTTAATGTAAGATTAACTAGCAATTAATAATTGCAAATTTTTTTTGTTTACGGTTGAACATATATTACTATTCAGTTGTCAATGATCAGTTTAGCCTGCCGATAATAATTTTACAGACTAAAGTCTGATCTCCAGTTATGGAGTTCAGGCTTGAACCTGTAACAAATTATGCTTCGCGCATTTGCTGGACACTCGGTGTCCCTGACACCGAGTGTCGCGGCATAGCGAATATTGAAATTCCTATGCGACAAATTATTGTATACTAATGAGCAGAAAATAAAAACGCCTTTTTGAAGGCGGGAGCTGAGGACAAAAATAGCCGCAATACTAACCGCTTCGCTTTTTTGAATTTATTTTTTTTGCCATCATAATTTTTGATTATGATTAAAGTGTAATTTTCTCTGTCAATAATAATCCGCTAAACACTCAATAAGAATAGCACAACAAATAATACTGTCAAGGGCTTCGTAAAAAACATAAATATAAACGCTGTTTTGGGTAAATAATGGCTAAGATAAAAGCATAGTTTTCATATATTATTTTATAACCTGCTCACTCACCGCCCCGATTTTTAGTTTTATTATTTTGGACTTAAACGTCTCGTGTCATCCTGAGCATAGTCGAAGGATTATTGAAGGATAGAAAACACGCTAAATTTATCATAGTTCGACAAGCTCACTATGACAAATTTAGTTGCTTCGTAATTCAAGGTATTTTAAATTATTTTTCATTTAGAATTAGTAATTATCTCTCAACCGCTATTCCAGTTATTTCTTCAAAAATATCATCAAGCGTATCTCTGCACATATTATTTTTCTTTAATAAATAATCTTTTATGTCCTGAAAAATATTATTTCTTTCATTTTCGTCTTTGATGTTGTCGCGAACTAAAATCAAATAATTTTCCAAACGCTTATCCGCCATTGTGTCAAAACTTTCCGGTCCGCCTCCGAATTCGTTTAAAAATTCTATGAATCCTCTGTAAGCCAGCTGCTCCAATTTCATCAGCGCGCCAATGCCAACGCCGGATTTTTTCGCTTTAGCAATAATGGAATTTACTTTTACGCCATTGGGAATGCCCGGCATTCCTGTTCTATATATCTTGCCGATAGTTTCTTTTTCCATTGCTTCAATAAAAACATCGTCATTCCCGCCCAGCAAACGATTTTCCAAGAATAATTTCGTGTCTTTGGAAAAATTATAAATCTCCTGAAGAAAACTGTCTTTTTCTTTCTGTGGCAATTGATTGAATTTTTCTTTGATTTGTTTGAAGTTTTGCATGGAGGTTGAATTAATGGCGAAATTTCCCTTTTTTTTGCCTGCCTGTCGAAGCTTTGGCATAGGCAGGCTTCGTCACTTCCAAAACTTTTCGGCGGACGGTCGACGGGGATTATAATGTTTCGTCGTTTATATTTATAAAATTCGCGATTCTTTGTCTGTTTTCGTTTTCTTGATTGGCTTTAAAATAAATTTCTAAAAAAATTATTTTTTGTTCGGTTGGATAATAAGCATAAATAACACGAATACCGCTTTTTGCTCCGCGACCCTTTAAATTCTTGCATTGAAATTTTTTAACTTTAAAAAATTTCAACTCAACTGTATTGCCAACTCCTTGAATTTCAAAAATGCTCCTGCTGTCTATTTCTTTACAATGAAAAAGCTCAATTCTGTATTGTTTATTCACTTCTAAATCTTCCGCCAATGATGGAAATTTCTTTAGCAGTTTTTTAAAATCACGCTTAAATTCCTCTGTTTCATCATAGTTCATCATCATATTGTCTTACGGAAAATTCATCAGTGCGAGAAAAAACCGCTTCATAATTAATTAGTTGCAAATCATTGGCTCCAATCCACGGCACATCTCTATGAGAATAATCCCGCATTTTCGTAGCATTAAAATCTTTAAACCGTTCAATCTCCCAATCAATCAGCTCTTTCTCTTGAGCTGAAAAAATTGAAAGGTCGGCAGATCTGCGCGGTAAATACTTTTTTTGCTCGTGTTGGAAATATTTTTTAGTAACACGCGTTAAATCACCGTCTTGTTCCATTTGCGCGACAATTTCCGGAAAAGCAACGGGAGTCGGTCCGAAGTGATTTTTAATATATTTAGCGCCAATTAGTTGCTCCTCAAACTTTTCATAAAAATCAAAATCAATAAAATACATCAACTTGCACACAACTGCCTCGCCGATGTTCGGACGCGCGCCAATGCGTTCCAGTATATATAAAAGCACTTCTTTGAATTTCTCAACTTTTTCCTGCGGCACGGAAATTCGCGTTTCAGATTTTCGTGTTTTCAGTTTTCCTGATTTTTCTAACTTCACTTTCGGCGATATTGTATTCTTACAGGCAAGAAAATCGTCCAAGGACAAACCAAAAAACCGCGCTAATTTTTGCGCTTCCTCTACAAGCATTTTACGCGCTCCGCTTTCAATCTGCGCATAGGTCGGACGAGAAACGCTAATTTTTTTTGCCAAAAATTCTTGGCTTACGCCATGTTCTTGACGAAGTTTTTTTAGAAATGCAGTCATAATTTAGAATATTTATTTATGTTTTAATATTACCAGATGTAAATAATCCCGTCAAGTAATATGTTTGATATTATTACATTGGTTATATTTCACTTAATACATCAGCAATCTTTTGCTCGTATATTTCAATCAATTTTTAAAATCAAAAATAATATTTTTCATTATTTTTTCCATGTTTTCTTTTAATCCATGCTCCCAAACTCTGATAATTTTCCAACCATGTCTTCGCAAATACGCCGTCGTTTTCTTGTCTCGATTTCTATTATTTTCAATTTTCATCCGCCAAAAATTATTTTTCAATAAATGTTCCCAGCGTGGATATTGCCAACCATGCCAAAAATCGCTATCAATAAAAATACATATTTTATCTTTGTCAAAAACTATGTCTGGTTTTCCTTTTATGTCCGCGGTGTTTAACCGAAACTTTTTCTTCGTGTATTTTTTTAATTCTTCAATAAAATCCTCTTCTAATTTAGTCCCTCGTGATTTAATTTTTGACATTAAGATTGAACGGTCTTCTTTTGATAGCTTATCGCTGTCTCGTTTCTTGGTAAAATTTCTGTTTAAATAATTATGTGTTTTTTTCTTCATATTCCAGATTCAAAAATATCCGAAGCGGAAACGGACAAATCGTCCGATGATTTTTTATCAAGCAATCTTTTCCAAAACAACGATCTATTTTTGCTTAATTTATCTATTCTCCAATAATATTTAAAAACTTCTTCCGGCAATTCGTCAATTTTCTTTTTAATAGCGTTCGCTCGAACATACATTTTGTAATAAATTTTTGGCACGATTATTTTTTTTCTTTTCACTTTTATTTCCATTCGTCCTCCAGCCGTAAAAGAATCACGCAAATTAGCGGACACGGCGTTATATTCGGTTATAAGATAAGCGGCCGCTCTTTCAAATTTTGTCATGCTACTCCCGAACATCTCGGGAAATAAAATCATCGCTTCAACGATAAAATTTTCTTTTTCTTTCTCGCTTAATCCTCTAAAAGGCTTTATGACTGGACTGGAGATTTTATCTTGTTCATTGTCAATCCACCATAATTCCTCTCCGTCTTTCAGCTTAGATCGATAATATTCTTTTATTCTTTGTATAGAATTAGCGTCTTTTCTTAATATATCGTAATCAACTCCGATTTTGTCGAAAATAGATTTACCAATCGGTAAATCCATGTTTATCCTGTATCTCGGAGAATGCGTAACGCTAATTTCCGGTAAACACTCCTGATAAAGCCGGTAGCGAATATCGAGTTTGCCGCCTAATTTCCCGAACACAATATAAATTTTCTCTATGTCTTCTATCCTTGAAGACTCAAGAACGCTATTTCCGGTAGAAGTCCAATGATCATTAACCGTCATCTTAACTTCAACACCAAAATATTTATTCGCGATAATATCGGGGAAAGCGTATGTTCCTGTTTGCTTGATTGTTCCCTCAAAAGGCGTCCCCTTTGAAGCTTCACACATCCGCTCAAAAACAATCGTTTCAAAATAAGTTGAAGATATGTTTTTTTTACCACTTAAAAAATCAAGCATTAACATTCTTGATCTTTCAAGTAAATTGATAAAATCTTTTTCTTTGGTATTTTGTTTAGCGATGTAGATCATATTATTTTTTTAAATGTTTATCTAAAAAATTTTCAATCGCTGTCGCCATGTACCAAGCCAAAACGGGTGGCACGGCATTGCCGATTTGCTTATAAGCGGACGATGTCGATGGATAAAAAATAAAATTATCGGGGAACGATTGAATTCGCGCCGCTTCTCTTGCCGACAATCTTCTTTTTCCGTTCCAATGATATTCTATGTTTCCGTGATGTTCAGTTCTCATGGTTGGTCCCGGCTTACAAGCCGATACAGTGGAATTTCCTTGTCCATTATTTTTTTTCGCTTTTGACCAATAATGATTAGCTATTTTTCCTTCCGTCTTTTTTTCTAAATCACCGATTGCCTGTTTTAGATTAACCCAATTTTTCTTATCTAAAATTGGTTTTGGGTGCTCAAAAGGAGGGAGTTTATCTTTTTTTGTGCCAACAATGATAACTCTCTCTCTTGTTTGAGGCACGCCAAAATCGGCAGCCGTAAGTAATTTATAAACGACATGGTAACCTAATTTTTCAAAATCCTTTACTATCGTCTTTATCGCCTCTCCCTTGTTCATCGTTAATAGACCTTTGACATTTTCAGCGACAAAAAGCGATGGATTTGTCCGACGAATAACTTCTATCATGCTTTTATAAAGCAATCCCCTTTTACTGTTAAATCCCTTGCGCTTTCCCGCATGACTAAAATCCTGGCAGGGAAACCCTCCTAATACGATATCTGCTTTTTGGGGCAAAGCTTTGTCAAGCGATGAAACATATTTACTTTCAAGAATTTTTGTTATGTCTCCACATGCTATTCCGTGATTAAAATATTTTTGATAGGAAATACATGAATGTTCATCAATATCATTCGCCCAAATTATTTCAAATTTTTTTGGTGCGTATTTTTTTCCTAGAAAAGTAAAATCCCCCCTAAATCCCAAATCCAATCCTCCGCAACCAGCGAATAATGAAACAACGGAATAATTATCGCGTGATGTTTTTACATTTTTTTCTTCACCATAAAAATATGCTTGGTTGGCATCAACGAGCAAATCAAACAAAGAAGATTGAGAACCCTCGGCAACATATTCCGTGTTTGTCAGTTCCGTGTTTTTAATTTCACCGAGTATGCTATGCGCCTCGTTTTTCGCGATGATAATAAAATCAACAACATTAATACCCATCAATTTTCCCGCCTCAATTATTCTTTTAGCCACTTGCTTGTCCTGCTCGCTTGGGCTTGAGTCGCCGGAAGGATGATTATGAACGAGAATTACGCCCGCGGCGCGCATTTCCAATCCCGGAGCGAAAATTTCTCGCGGGTGAATAATGCTTTTATCCAATGTTCCGATCGAAATTGTTTCTTTTTTCAATAAAGCGTTGCGCGCGTTTAAATAAAGACAAATCAGATGTTCTTGTTTTTTGTCTTTCAAATCCGAAACTATAGTAATGGCGTCTTGAGCCGATAAAATCAAATTATCCAATGAATTTTGTTTGTCAAAAATTCTTTTAGTCAATGCGATTGCTGACGCAATTTGCAATGCTTTCGCTTGCCCAATTCCTGAAATTTGCGTCAAATCATCAACAGAAGCGTTTAGGAAATTATCTCCGAATTTTTTTAGAATGTTCTGCGATAACACTTTTACATTTGTTCCTTTGATTCCACTGCCAAGCAAAATAGCCAAAAGTTCACTGTCGCTTAATGCATCAGCTCCTTTTTCCAGAAACTTCTCTCTGGGACGATCAAATTTTGGAATGTCTTTTAACTTTGTCATATTAAAAAATCTATTTATTTAATAACCTCAAACCCTCTCCCCTTTTCTACCTCTTTATATTATCATCAAACCAGCAATAATTCAAGGCAGGCAGAAAAAGAAATAAAAAAAGAAAGAAGCTTTGTTGAATTATGGCTGGCGTAAAAACAAATTTTATCGGCAGCAAATAAAGGCAAGCGCGAAACGCGGCTTGCCTTTATTTTTTTTATCACACAAATATTTGGATAATAATTTACTGCCTATTTTTTCATCTTGTTTTTGAATTCTTCTATTAATTCCTTCGCTTGATACTGTCCTCCAAGGCCGAATGCCAGCCCCCCGGCTATGGCAAGCATTAAAGAAAGACCGCCAGCGAAAATTTTCAGAATCTCGGTCTTGATTTCAATCTGTTCAAGAACTACCAAGAATGTAATAATGACTATTATCCACTTGAAAGCGACTGCCGCCAAGTGATATATTCTGACTCCCGTAGCTTTTGCCCCTCCTTCAACAGCTTCATAGACTAATTGGGAAACAATAAGTCCGATGGTTAGGATCACAAGCGCGCCGAATAAATTCGGCAGATAGCCCAAGATAACTCCCAGAAAACTTGACGCTTGAGGCAGAGCCAAAATATCAACAGCCGTCATCAAAGCAAAAAGCAAGATAAACCATTTTACAATCCAAGCGGATAAATCTGACACGGAGAATTTAATTCCTCCTTTGCCAAAAAAACCTTTCACGCCAAATTTTTCCAAAGCCTTATCAACTCCGACTTTTTGGAAAACTCTTTTTGTGACTTTACTCAATTCAATCGCGAAAATCAAACCAACGACAAAAATAAACGCCGCGGAAACCATTCTCTCTGAAACCAAAGACTGGTAAAAACTAGCCATGAGGCCCAGCATCATGTAATAGTATTCCGTAAATAAATGGTATTGCATTTTTTTCACCTCCCTTCAAATTTTTAGTGTTTAGTATAGAATATTTGTATTTTGCATTCAATACAAATATTATACCTCAATTACTAAAAATAAACAAATGTTATTCCGCAATTAAGTTTTTAATAATCTTTATGATCATAGAATTCCACAGGTTTATCAGAATTTGCAATGTGCATTTTCTGCACATTGCTTTTTTTATCAACTTCCTTATCAATAAAAATCTTGTTGATATGTTTTGTTATCACTGACCTATCTTTGCCAAAAAACAACGCGATTTCATTTTGCCGGAGCCAAACAGACTCGTTTCTAAAACGCACCTTCAACTCCACCTCGTTTTGAGGAGTTTTGCAAATTATTATCTCGCCTTTCTGCAAATTATTTTTTGCCATAATTTTCATAGTTGCGGATTTAATTTGCTATTATTAGCACTTCCTTTGAATTTCCATTGCTTAAAACATACTTATAGTCAAGCTTTTTTATTTCAATTGATTTTTTATATTTTTTTAACATTTCTGCCAATTCATCAATTGTCGGGGTGCCGTCATCTCTGTAAGAAACAACCAGAATTGAATCTTTAAATTTTTCAAATAATCGCTCAAAAGCGCTGTGTATTTCTCCCTTTTTGCACCATTCATTTTTGCCATTTTTTATTTTTTTATGCTTTGATTTCTCGTCAATCAAATTCGGCCACTCGTCATAGAAAACAACGCCTTCAAGAAAATGATAAAAATCAAAATAATTTACGCCAATGCCTTTTGAAGAAATATAAGGCGTATCAATATAAACCAAATCCGCTTTAATATCTAAATCAAAAATATCGGAATGAAAAGCTTTATTTTTCTTTTCGTTATCAAAAACAGCATCATTTCCTTCTTCTGCGAATTTTCTAAAATGGTTTTCAAATGGAGTGTCCCAAGTTTTTTTGTTTCCAAAACTTCTTTCTACTTCCGCTGTTCGAATATACAAATTTTTTCTATGAAATAAATTATACGGCCGTTTGATTATGCACGCCTGAAACAAGGCATAATAGGCTAACGCTTGCTTATATTCATTTTTTATCCGGCTTATGTTTGTTATAACAACATCAAGCCATTTATTTTCCTCGTCCGTAAAGTAGATATCGTGGAAAGTGTCAAAAACAAAAGTCGGATATTTAATTTTTGAATGTTTTTTTAATATAAAATCAATATCGTCATCGCTTAATATAATTTCAGAATTTTCAATTATCGCAAGCCCGACATAATAATTAAATTTTAAAGAATCATTATAAAAAACTTGCTTGCCGTTTTTTTTGAACATATAACCCACGCAACCAGTACCGCCAAAAGCGTCAATGACAGAATCAAATTTTAAATCTTTTGTGCAGTAATCAATCCATTTGAGAATTTTATATTTGCTCCCTTGATAACGCGTTGACGGCAAAACACCGGCTTTGTTAGCAGGCAGATCGCTAAAAAGTTGGAACTGTTGCTGTTTTGTTTTCGTCATAACACTATACATTTTTGATATTTCTATATTTTAAATATTTCTTCAAATTTGTATATGGCGGTTTCCTTAATTTTGCGCTTCGCGACATTTCCGCTGTCATATAATTCATCCAAAAATCATCAAATATTTTTACGCCCAATTTCGAGAATGGTCCCGTGCCTTCTTTAAGTTCGGCAATTTTAACGCAAGAGCCGATATTTTTTGTGTTTCCGCTTCCGGGGCGATCTTTGGCAATTCTATATTTTTCTTGAACAATAAAATCAAAATCTTTCACCACCGATAAAATTTCTTCCAGATCATCAATTGTATAAACTCTATTTTCATCAATTAAATCTTCTTGCTGAGTATAAATAACTCCTAAAATATAATGCTTGCTATATTCTTTATATGGAAAAGTGATATTCTTATTTGAATCTCTAAATCTGAAATAACCTGTAAACGCCCCCAGAGTAAATCCTGAAACATCCCCGTTTTCTTTTCTATAAGTGCTTTTTAAATCAAGAGCGATTTTCTGCTTATCCTTTGTTATAAAAGTAACATCGGGATAATGATTTTGCTCCGCGCAAAAATGCATTTCAAAGCCATTTTCTTTTGCGAATTTCTGCAAAACGGGAAACATCATCAACTCAATTATTTTGGAAACGACTTTTGTGTCAACGGAAATTGTATAAATATTTTTCGCGACATCTATAAAACCCTTAACCGTCCAATCGCCAGAAGGAGTCGCCAAGACTTTGCGAAAATCCTCCGTATGTTTTAATAAACTTTTTTGAAAATTATCTTGTTCCATAGCGTCTATTTAAAAATTTATTTCCCTCTTTCCTGATCTATTTGATTTTGAATATAGGCATCACCGGCAGCTTCAATCTCTTCTAGAGTTGGCTCTTCTCCTTCTTCAAGTCGTGTTCGAATTTCATCTAAAATTTCACCCTGATATGTCCAATATGCTGGTCCTTGAACCAGCCACCTACTTCCAAGCGCTTTTTGTGTTGCTAAAGAAAGAGACATTATCTCTCCATGAAACTCTACATGTTTCTGGTCAGCAGCAACATGGCAAACGACTTTTTCATCGCGTATAAAGTTTAGTTCAGTGCCTGCGGGTATGTTTACAATTTTGAAATTAAAGGCCGAACGAATCTTTCGCACCCTCTCAATAGCAACAGCGTCTTCCTTGGATTCAACCCCAATATTATGCGAAGGGGTAACATCTTCAAGAGAAAGAACGCTTAGAATAGCAACTACTCGCTCAGGCGCAATCTTAAAAAATTCTCGTCTGGGATTTATGCGATGATCTCCAAAAGCATCGTGAAGCGCCTCTTCAACTCGATTAGCATCAGCTACACGAGCGGCATATCTGCATTCAAAAGGAAGCGGCACGGCAGATGATCGAGATAATTCCAAAATACGCTGTTCAACTGAAGTATTTGTTTTGCCAATTTTTATGTAGCCTGGCATAGCTCCATTTATAAGAATATAAATAATTTGCATAAAATTTTTTAGTTATAAATATAATTTTCAATTTTTGATTAACTTACCAATACTCACATCAAAGAGCCTTCGCAATTTTATTGGACATATCATTTGAAATCCCGATTTGTTTAAATGTTAAAATGTTTATATGTTAAAATGAATCTTGTGGACCCGACAGGATTCGAACCTGCGACTTCCTGCTTGCAAAGCAGGCGCTCTACCAACTGAGCTACGGGCCCGGGATTAAATTTTCAATTTTCAATTTCTAATTTCCAATCAATTTTCAATGACTAAATTTCCAAACTGTTTAAAAATTGAAAATTGGTCATTTATTGAAAATTGTGAATTGAAAATTGAAAATTCATTCTGTGGGCGTGCATGGATTCGAACCATGGACCTTTTCCTTATCAGAGAAACGCTCTAGCCAGCTGAGCTACACGCCCGGGATTAAATTTTCAATTTCTAATTTTCAATTTCCAATCAATTTCCAATGATAAAATTTTTAAATTTTTAAAAATCTAAAATTTAGAAATTGAAAATTGATCATTCATTGAAAATTGTGAATTGAAAATTGAAAATTCCATATCCCCATTATAACAAAAATCGCATCTTATGCAATACTAAATTGTATAGATGCGATTTTTGAAAATTTTAAACTTTGTGCAATTGTCCTGAAGGCAATTTTGTTTTTACGCCGATTTCTCGGCATAAACCTGTCTTGCCAACAGCCATCGTAATTCCCGATAAATCGGGAGTCGATCTTGGTGACTTGTATTTTTGTAGACTACAAAAATATTCATCTCCCTAGAAAGGAGGTGATCCATCCACAGCTTCCGCTACGGATGCCTTGTTACGACTTCACCCTTATTATCGATCCTGCCGTGGACCCTCTCTTGCGAAAGGAGCTTCGGGCATTACCGACTCTATTGGTGTGACGGGCGGTGAGTACAAGACCTGAGAACGTATTCACCGTGACATAGCTGATTCACGATTACTAGCGATTCCGGCTTCATGAGGGCGAGTTGCAGCCCTCAATCCGAACTGAGAGAAGTTTTGGTGGGATTAGCTCCGCCTTTCGGCTTGGCGACCCTTTGTAACTTCCCATTGTAGCATGTGTGTAGCCCAAGGCGTCAAGGGCCATGCTGATTTGACGTCGTCCCCGCCTTCCTCCTGGTTGACCCAGGCAGTCTCAGATGAAAAATTCAACATCTGAAAAGGGTTGCGCTCGTTGCTGGACTTAACCGAACACCTCACGGCACGAGCTGACGGCAACCATGCAGCACCTGTCATCTGGTTCCTTGCGGCACTCCCGACTTTCATCGGGATTCCAGAGATTTCAAGCCTTGGTAAGGTTCCTCGTTTACCATCGAATTAAACCACATGCTCCACCGCTTGTGCAGGTCCCCGTCTATTCCTTTGAGTTTTAGCCTTGCGGCCGTACTTCCCAGGCGGGATATTTAATGCGTTAGCTTCGACACTAAAAGGGTCGACACTCCTAATGTCTAATATCCATCGTTTACGGCGTGGACTACTGGGGTATCTAATCCCATTCGCTACCCACGCTTTCGTCTCTCAGCGTCAGAAATGGTCCAGCAAGATGCCTTCGCCTTTGGTGTTCCTTATGGTATCAACGCATTTTACTGCTACACCGTAAGTTCCACTTGCCTCTACCATCCTCTAGAACAAACGTTTCAAATGCGGTTTTAGGGTTAAGCCCCAAAATTTAACATCTGACTATTTATTCCGCCTACAGGCGCTTTACGCCCAATAAATCCGGATAACGCTTGAGGTCTCTGTATTACCGCTGCTGCTGGCACAGAGTTAGCAACCTCTTATTCGTTAGGTAATATCAATTGGTAACTGCTTTTTGAGTGTTAGAAAAAATTGAAAAGAGAAGAAACTCACTTTCTATTTCTTTCCCTTTCTTCTCTTTTCCAATCTTGATTATCGCTTTCTGGAAATATCTTTTCCAAAAAACAATCTTCGCAAAGATCTCCTTCAAAGACATCTTCGTCTTCTTTGATTTCATTTTTACATTCCCTGCATTTCATTTGTTTTATCCTCCTATATATTTTTCTAACTACACAAAAAGCAGTTACCATTTATCCCTAATAAAAGAGCTTTACGCCCCGAAGGGCTTCATCGCTCACGCGGCGTCGCTCGTTCGCACTTGCGTGCATTGACGAAGGTTCTTGACTGCAGCCTCCCGTAGGAGTTTGGCCAGTGTCTCAGTGCCAATGTGAGAGAACACCCTCTCGGGCCTCTTAACCGTCATAGCCTTGGTGAGCCATTACCTCACCAACAAGCTGATAGTGCATAGGCTCTTCTCGAAGCGATAAATCTTTACCCTTGCGGGACCATCTGGTATTAGCGCCAATTTCTCGGTGTTGTTCCAGACTTCGAGGTAGATTCCTATGTTTTACTCACCCGTTCGCCACTCCCCGGTAAACCGGGGCGTTCGACTTGCATGCCTTATCCACGCCGCTAGCGTTCATCCTGAGCCAGGATCAAACTCTCTATAAGTGATAATCAATCTGAATAAATTCAGAGTTGACTATCTCCAGATATATCAAAGTGTATCCTTGATTAAAATTTAAAAAACTTTAATCAGAAGATAGACTAAAAAGTTTAAATCATGGAAATGTCTGCAACCGGATAAGTTTACAGACTTCGCAGGACAACTGCACAAAGTTTATAATTTGTGATTTGTGATTTACTATATTACTTAAATTACAAAATGATAACTTCGTTTTATTAGTAGCATATTAGCTTGATTTTAGTGTATGCTATATGAAACACTAATAAAACTAATATCTACGCTAAATAAAACTAAGATAGCAATTTCTTAATTCAAAGTGTTTGTCAATGAACATTTCGCCGGCAAATTAAATTCAACCGACTGGATTATAATAGCACAAACAAAACCCCTGTCAAGCCTTTTGAAAACTTAACAGAGTACTCAAAATTCAGTATTCGGTTTTTGTAAGTTTTATTATTAATATTAACTATGTTTCCATAATATACGATTAAAATATTTATGTCAAACGCAATTGTATTGTTGTATTTGCTAAATTGTTTAAATGCTTATGTTTATATGATTATCACTTCACAATCCTATCCACAAACATTGTCATCCTGAACTTGTTTCAGGATCTTTTCTCTGCAACTTTTAATTTTGTGAAACACATAAAACTAGAACTTTGCAGTAAGACAGATTCTGAAATAAATTCAGAATGACAGAAACAATCCTACTTCACGATCCTATCCACCACTCCGTATTTTTTCGCCTCTTCCGCGGTCATATAGAAATCGCGGTCGGAATCTTTTTCAATTTTCTCTATGGACTGTCCTGTGTTATGAGCCAGAATTTTATTCAGCCTGTCTTTCATTTTCAAAATATGCCGAGCCGAAATGTCAATATCACTCGCCTGCCCTTCGACTCCGCCCATAACTTGGTGAATTAAAACTTCCGCGTTCGGCAGAATCAATCTTTTTCCTTTTGCTCCGCTGGATAATAATAAAGACGCGGCGGACGCAGCCATTCCGATACAAACCGTAGAAACATCGCATTTCAAATAATTCATCGTATCATAAATCGCCAGCGCCGATGTCACAATTCCCCCAGGAGAATTTATATAAAGCATCACATCCGCTTTTTCATCCTGCTTTTCCAAAAACAAAAGCTGGGCGATAATCGTATTCGCCACATTATCATCAATCGGTCCGCCTAAAAAAATTATTCTTTCTTTAAGAAGCCGCGAATAAATATCATACGCTCTCTCCCCATAAGATGATTTTTCAATTACGGTTGGAATCAAGTTCATAGTGTTTTTGTGTTAAAGTTATTAAGATTTTTATATAATCATATTGTTTTAACTTGTAAATTTTTATCAGAGATGTTTAAATTTTCAATTTCTAATTTTCAATTTTCAATCAATTTCCAATAACAAAATTTTCAAACTTCCTATTTTAAAGACTCGCCTGATAAATCCAACCTATATTTATATTTTTGGAATTCCTTCTCATATTCTTTGTTGCTAATTTTTATAAAACCGGCTTTTTCATGAGATTTTATAGATGGCATATTATCAATTTTAATAGTGGCAGTTAAAAAAGATGGTTTTTCTTTTTGCAAAAGCTGATCATAAAATTTTTTGAGCAATTTTTTGCCCCTAAACTTTGGGTCAATAATAATATGAGTGATATTGCGTTCATCTTCTATGTCATAAATGCCTACAATTCCCAATTTGACATTATTTTCGCCGATCACAGTATAATATCTCTGATTCTTGCAATTTTCCATTCCAATCGCCTTCCATTCTTCTTTGCTGTCTTCTGAAATGGAATAAAAATAATCTTTATCAAACTCAGCCAATTCAATAACTTTTATTTCTTTAGTAGTATTATTTTTTTCTAGCCGTTTGTTTGATGAAATATCAAAAGCTTCAATATTTGAAAATTGTTTCATTGAAAATTTAATAGAAATTAGAAATTTTTACTATCTCTCCGCAATCTCTTCCAGCAATTCAAAAACTTTCTCATTCATCATAATACTCGCGACATGGTCTTTAAATTTTTCTATGTCAATGTTTTTTCTAACATCTTCTTCGTTTGGATAATGCTTTAGTGTTTCATTGGCTCTCTGTTCAA
>Ga0180732_1001458_pt1 | contig 14613 bp, 11 predicted proteins | sample KR11_01MetaG_FD_148674 | JGI IMG/M metagenome (GOLD analysis project Ga0180732, IMG submission 148674) | Groundwater microbial communities from the Olkiluoto Island deep subsurface site, Finland - KR11_0.1 MetaG | ecosystem: Environmental > Aquatic > Deep subsurface > Groundwater | place...
TTTACACCTCGTCCCCTTTTGTCTTTCAAATGTTAACGGTTTTTGAGCCAACCCTTTTTTTAGGTGGAATTATTTAGGACTTATGAAAAAGGTAAATCTTTTTTTCTGATTCGGAGTAAGTGCTGATAAACGGAGTATCATCTTCACCAAACCAGAGGTTGTTGTAATAGCCGATATTCCCGGTTGAAGCGGCTGTTTCAAGACCCCAGGATTGGCCATTATAGATAGCGAGTTTCAGATTTTGCAGGGAGTACCCACTGTAGGTTTCTTCCTCAAAATAAGCAATGCCAGGTTGCCCGGAAGGATTGAAGGCAAGGCTGGGAAATTTCCCGCAAAGGGTTGTGTCATCCACCATCCGGCAGGTCCATGTAGTAAACTGTGATAGGGAATTCTGAGCATAACGCAGACATGCCGGAGAGACTTCGTTGGTGGAAGGATCTTCATAGTTCACTACATAATAGGCCACGCCCAAATTCCCGTTTTCATCCCTTGCGCAGGCGATGGCCCCCACTTCAATACCGCTTTCCACCCAGGATTTCACCCAAACGTTGTTAATTTTGCGGGCCATTCTCAACCCTTTCAAGCCTCCCGGAAGTTCTGCATAGTAAAATATAACGGGGTTTTCATCCTGATCCAGAATCATTTTGCAATGATGCCCGACGTTGTTTTGTATGCCGCCACCTGTATAATAGGTATTGCCTTCCACCTGTTCTTCAGCCACATAAGCACTTGGGTCTCCGGCTCTTTTTTTCACATAATTCAGGTCCGGGTAATTCGCGTTCATGGTATCGCACCCCTCGTAATAAAACTGGAAACAAAGATGAATATTCCCCGAAGAATCATTTACCAAGGACATATCCCCGCCAGCGAGGCCGTCATGAAATACCGGGTTTCTTTCAACTTCCCCGATGGCACCTGTATATTCCTCCCAGGTCCCGTTGCTTTCCATGCTGAACATGGCATCGGCCTGCTCTTCTCCTCCGCAGTCTTTGACTTCGCCACCCTGGTAGGCCACAATGTAATCTCCGTTCACGTTTCTCGCTGTGGCTAAGGTCTTGCAATTATCAATCGTTACAATGTGTTCATCCACCATTACTGCACCGGCTTGGGCGCCTGCACTCTGGAATACAATCTTCTTTAGGTCATACTCTCCGCCTCCGCTCTGGGCATCTTCAAAATACAACAAGCCCATTTGATCTTCATCTTCCTGAAATGCCTGTATTCTAGGTGTAAGCAATCCACCCGAAGTCAATTGCAGCACCTGGTTTCCAGTCCATGTTGCCGGCAAAGGCGGATCATCATCGTTTGAATCGTCTGAAGCACTGGGACTTCCGCCCCCGCCCCCGCACCCTGTTAAATAAATAACAAGGGCAAAAGAGATGGATAAAAGGATATTTCTTTCTTTCTTAGTTATGGGCCAGCCGGTTTTTATCATTATACATCTCCTTTGCACGGGGATGAATTGCGCTGTTCTCATCCTCCGTAAAATTAGTGTTCCGAAGGGAATCGCAAAGATCATCCGCTTTATCCGTATGCCCGTAATGGCGAAACAATGCCGCCAGATTGATCTTTGCACTTTCGCATTTTGAATCTTCCTTGAGGGCTTTTTTAAAAGCGTCCTTGGCAAGGGAATCGTTCTGGTTGTAAAGATATGAAAGGCCCAAAAGGTTGTGGGCAACAGCCTTTAATGATTTTTTCGAATCTTTCATTTCATCAATGGCTTTGCTGGCGATGACGATGGCTTGCCTGTAATCCCTGGCGTCAATATAGCCTTTGGCCAAAAGAATCATGCGATCGGAATCACCGGGCTTTTGCATCAACTGCTCATGAACCTGTTTGAGCTTACCGTTCTGAATAAAATTTTCCGAAATATCCGTTTGAGCATTACCACTTGAAAAAGAGCTGATTCTGCCTGAATTTTTAGAACCTACAAAATAGGCTGCCAATTCAGGGTCGCAGGTTTCCCATTTTTTGGCCTGGGCCGCACAGGCCTCTTGAAATTGGTTTGCCTTATCCCTGTATCCCTCAATTTTTTGATCCAGGATCTTGTGGTATTGATCCATTTGATCCGAGGGAAGATCAGGCAAAGGCGCATTTTTCAGAAAATCGGCAAATTCATTGTTGATCTCGTAGGACCGATAACAGGCCTTCAATCCCCAGACCCCTGATTCATAGGCAATAATGCTCAAATAGGCTTTTTCCAGGCTCTCCAGGGTTTTTGCTTTTTCAGCCACAACAGCATTATCTATTTTTGAAGCCAATGAAATCTGCATGTATTTTTCAAAATCTTTATTATGGGAATTGTACATCATTCCGGCTACGGCGGTTTTCACCTCTTCCTGTTTCTTCCCCACAGCCGGGGTATAGGCGGATTGGGCTTTCAAACGATAGGTACTGGCTTTCACCGGGTCATTCTTTTGAATATAAAGATCTGAAATCAAGGCATCCGCTCTGATCTGTCCCGAGGCGGACAGGCTATTCCTGTAGGTTTCCAAGATGGAGATGGCTCGATCCTCGTGATGCAATCTCATTTCGTTTCCAGCCATGGCAAATACTGTACTCTCCATGTTTCCATTTTGGGTAGCTCCGGATCTCAAGTATTTTTCGAAATTGGTATTGGATTGATCATATTCTTCTAAAATTTCTCTAATGTAACCCGCCTGGGCGATGAATTCAGCGCTGTTCTTGTTTTTAGGATATTTATCCCCGTAAATTTCCAGATACTTTGCAAGGAGTCTGAACTGGTGAGCGTTGGACATGGTTTCAATCATCACATTCAAAGTACTCTCCATCTTTTCCGAATCCGGGTACTGCGCAAGCAGTTTGGATGCTGAAGAGTAAACCATAGCCAAATCTCCTTTTTCTTTTCCTGAAACCAAAAGGGTCAGCAAAGCCTGTTCTCCAATTCCACTGTCCTTGTTTTCCTCTGCAAATTGTGCGAGATCAGAGCTTCCTTTTTCCCAGTCATTGGCTGCAGCAACGGTCATGGAGGAGACGATTTTGGACTCGGCTGACTTTACGATTTCTCTGACTTCCGTTCTCATTGCTAAGTCACCCAGATTATTTTTCGCCAATACTTCATTGCCAAATTTGATCATCCCATCGTAGTTCTCTCTGAAATGATAGGCATCCAAAACCAGATGAACAGCGGCTTTGGCCGAAGGCGCATTGGGGTATTTTTTAATAAATTCTGAAAATTCACCAATGGCCTTCTCATACTCACCTTCATCATAGGCCACCCAGGCCACGTTAAACAGTACATCCTGAACAGAGTTGGAGTTAGGAAAGTTTTTCACAAACAGCTTTCCTGATTTCCTGAGACCATCACGCGCATAGGCTGTTTCGTAATAATTCAATTGTTCCTTTTTCTTTAAGGCACTATAATAAGAAAGCACGGAACTATAGAGGGTATCCCGGGGCACTTTTATTGCGTTCTCTTTGGCCATTTTTTCATAGATTTTTCCTGCCGCGAGATATTGGTTTGAAGAAAAAAGAGCCTCGGCATAGTTGGCTTCCATATCCTTATAAACCGGACTTTCTTCGTAAAAATCCAGATACAGCTTGTAGGAGTCGGCTGCGCACTTGAAGCTCTCTATGGATTTATCATTTCTGGCTTTCTCATGAAGACGGGTTACGATATTTCTTGAATATTTCTCAAATTCCAAAAGGTTTTTCTCTTTTTCTTCTTCAGGTACATATACAGAGTATTTCTGCAATTTCAGGGCTTTGATGATATGGGCCATGTCCTTGTCCGCCTCATCAAATTTACCCATGGAGTGAACACATTCAAAAGTGTTTTTTGCATATTCAATTAATTTATCAGGATTATGCTGAAGCTCGGATAACTGCCTATAAATGACGGATGCATGCTCCCATTTACTCTTGATAAAATACCGATAGGCCAGCTTTTCCAAAACAGTGGTATAAACCGGACGGGACCATGCATATTTTTTAAAATAATCAATGGCATGTTCCGGCTTCGCGTCCCGGTAACACTCCGGATAACAGTAAGCCATGTCTATGAACGCTTCCAGCTTGATATCCACGCTTCTATAAGTATCAATATCCAGTTCATTTTTTATGTTCGCGCCAACACAGGTTTCAAAAAGTTTAATGGCCTTATCAAACTCCTTTTTGTTGATATGACACCACGCCAGTTTATATCTTGCGATCACAACAGCTGGACTTTCAGGGTAATTCATGACGGCCGTATAATGGCTGATGGCGGTTTCAAAATCAGCGTTATTGTTAAAATAGTCTCCAAGCAAAAGATAACTTTCCGGAACATACTTGCTTTTTTTATACCGGGATATGATTTCCTTGTAGCACTTAACCATATCTTCGATTTGACCCAATTCCCTGTATTCATGGGCCATGAAGAACTGTACCTTGTCCCGTTCTTCGAAATCAGGGAAAGCATCCAGAATACGCTGATAGATTTCAACAGCTTGTATTTTCAGACTTTTGGCTTCAACCTGTTTCAAGGACTTAATGGCTTGTTCTTCCTGTTTTTTGCGAATGAAATAAACGATTCTGGATTTTTCAATATAGAGTTCCGCAAGCCTTAAATACAGCTCCGGAAGGTAGGGTCGGGTTCTGGATTTGTCGATCAGGGTTTTTGTATTGGCGATGGCCATGTCCACTTTCTTGAAATCGTCTTCCAGTTTTTCAAGATATTTTTTTTGTTCCACAGCCTGGTCTGTTTTTTTAAAATCAAAACTTTCCCTGGCTCCCGCCTGATTCAGGCAAAACCATGAAAGAGAAAGAATTGCGAAAACCATCCATGATATTTTTTGTATTTTCATTTTTGTTGTCATTTAAAAAATACATCCCATTCTTCTGAGCATTCACATTTATTGGGCAAATTGACTTTATAATCGTCCAGTTCGTTGTTCCAGAATTCTCCCTGAAAACGGTAGGCGACCTCACGATGTTCAACATTCTCTGCCTTGGCTTCGGTTTCATTCTTTTTATAATGGTATTCCTGAACACGCTGATACATATCCAGGCCTATCTCATATTCCAGGAGATGGGACTCCTCCTCGTAGCGGAGAAGTGAATTGGCCATTTCTTCATATTCCGCTTGCATTTTATACTTGAATTCATTTCCGGTTTTTTTCATTTCAAGCTCATATATTTTGGACAGGTAGGCTTTCAAATCCGATTCCGGAAAGGTTTGCACCAAGGCGAATTCCTTTTCCAGCAGGGACATGAATTCCCACAAGTACTTGATGTTCCGTTTATTAAGGATAACGAGCAGAAGGGAACGGTTGTCTTTGGCTTCCTCCCGGTTATAAATCATATCAAGAGCTTGTCCATAATGGGCCTTGAATTCATCAATCACGTCCATGGCCCGCTGGTAATGACAAACCTCTTTATAGATCAGGGATTTCAGTACATAATATTCCGGTGTAAAGCAGTTTCTAAAGCTCGGAGCTTTAAAGGCATAAAGCAACCCCATGGCTTTTTGATAATTTCCCGCCCGATAGTGAATCCATGCCTTCTCAAGAAGGTTTTCAGCCTGTTCAAGTATCGGCGCCTGAATTTCATGATATACGGCAGTGGCCGCCTTATACTCTTCCTTTTCATACATTAAACGGCCAAGAGTTTGACGAACTTCATCCTTGAATCGATCATTTTCCTTCATGCCGTTTAAAATCGCCTTCAATGAAAGGACAGCCTCGTCAATATTATTCCGGTAGATATCCAGAAGAGTTTTTTCATAAAGATATTTGTAGTAATAATAGGAGCCGGACTTGAGGGATTTGAAATGCCCCTCCCCCCACATGTAAAATCCATGCTCCCAATCAAAAACCCCTTTATGGTAATTAATAAAGTCCATAAGATTTCCTTCCACAAAGCCATATTCTTCATCCCCAAGCACCTGGTTGATGACTTTATCCCGGTCATAGGGAAGGGTTCTTGTGATGACTTCGAACAGCTCCAAACTATAGGACGTTATTTTGGGGTTTGGTTTCCGTCCCACAAGATGGGAGAGAACATCCACCGAGGCATGGGATAACCCTTGTTTTTCCAGGGAAATACCGAAAAAGAACTCAGCCCACTCATAATCCGTATCATCCGGTGAATGGGAATTCAGGTATGCATAAAGATAATGTACCGCCGAATCATAGTCTTTTTTTTCAAAACACTGATATCCTTCTGAAAAATAATCCACACCTTTCTTTTCCAAGTCGGCGTTTATTTTTCCACTCTTTTTGGTAAAAGATTTTACAAATGGGATATTGGATAAACTGAATTTCTTATTATCTTTTTCCTCCTCTTTTTCGGGATTTTGCTGAGCCTCAGGTTTTTCATCTTTATTCTTTCCAAGAAAGGGTATCCGAAAAAGGGTTTTCTTTTCTTTGATGTCAACTTTTCCGGACTTTTCTTCCAGGGTACTGGTGTTTTTTTTGTTAAAAAACGGCAAGGCTTGTACCTGGGTTGAAAATCCCAAAAGCGCCATAATCATGACCGGGGATAGGACCTTGAATATTATCATGTTCAATTCAATCCATGTATTTGTCTAGTTTTTCATAAGTCGCATCATGTTCAGATGGCCTGGACTTTAAATTAAAGCGGTACCCCAGGCTTAAACCAAGCCAGAAATTGTTTTCCACATCATCTGTCCTGAAATTAATCCAGTCTTTCAACTCAACGTTTAAGCATATTTTTTGATTGACGAATATTTTGGTTCCCAATCCAATGCTCACAGACGGAGATACTTCGTAGTCGCTTGCACCCCAGCTGTATTTTTTTTCATAAACCACCACACCAGCTCCCGTAAGAAAATAAACTTCATGGTTGATGATGCTATTCATGCCAAAAGCACTTTTACCGTAAAGGGGCTTGAACATTACATTGGAGTGAAAAGCATATTTTAATTGATTGAAGTTGGATGGTGTAACCCCGAATTGTTCTTCAAGGTCCATTTTTAGATCTTTTTCAAATCCGACCATCAAGAGGCTGTCGAGCACTTTCCAGGCCCAGATATCATTGAAATTGAATGCGTATCCGATTCCGATGGGAAAAAGGTGATGGAAGTCATCATCGGAAATATAGCCGATGTTGGCATCGAGTTCATGGTACTTGAAAAATATTCTTTCCTGAACAGCCGCAACATGTTCTTCGCTCTTTTTACTTTCACCCAATACTTCTGTGATCAAACTGAGTCCTGCAAAAACCATAATCAAACAGCTTACGATAAATTTATTCATTGAATTTCGCTCCTTAAAAGCCTACGATATTAAAAACAAATGGATAAGATACAACCACTTCGGCACTCGACGGTTGTGGAAATTGCCAAGTTTTGATGGCCGATTTGATACAGGCATGAATTTGATCGGATCTAACCGTGGACGACTTTATTTGAACTTCGCCGACTCTGCCGGACATCAATATCTTCCATTCAAAAACAATGTTCCCCATAAGGGTAGGCGAATCCATCAAAGCATTTTCATAGCAAAAACTAATTTCATCCAAGTGCTGGTCAATCACATTTTTAACCGCTTCCCGAGTCATACCGCCGCCTTGAACTTTAGCGGACTTGTTCAAGTCTACGGAAACCATTCCCATCACGGCTTTCTGACCGGTTTTCCCTTTCTCAAGGGCTGCGATTTCCTTTCCCTTTCCCTCGGCAAACTCACTGCCTTTGCCTGAAACCCCAATGCTTCTTAATACTTGACCCGAACCTTTGGATCTCACCACGCCCCCCGTGGGAATGGATAGATCACCCGTGGATAGTTTGCCGACAATGCCTCCCACTTTCATGTTGGAAGGGCCGGCCCCGGGGGATGAAACCAAATCCAGGTTGGTCACTGTTGCCAAAGCGGATCTGGGGGTAATTCCAATGCTGTCCCCGATCATACCAAGAATACCGGTTTGATTGATATTTCGATTGGTCACATTGCCGCCTTTTCCACTCCCCCCTCCGGCGTTGGTGGACAGAGCTTTACCATTGTTAATTTTGGATGCCGGCTGTTTGGATTTATCCGCCGTTTGTTTGACAATGGGGGTGACTTTCGTGGTGGGTGCGGGCTTTTCCATGGTGAGTTTTTCCGCGGGTCGAACCGTTGGTATTTTTTCCGGTTTGGCTTTTGGTGTCTTGTATTGTTTTTTCAACGCATCCACATCAATTTTTGCAAAATACATTTCAGGGTCTTTGATTTCCGATTTCTCGTGAATTGAAGCAACAAGCCCGAGGATAAAAAGAGCAATGAGATGAACAATCGTGGATCGAAAAAGATTTTTAAATACGGGGCTTTTGGTTTTGAAGGTGTCTGCAATTTCAGGACTGACCGTTTTGTGAACCATTTTAATACAATACTGATAATCGTCATCCTCCAGGAAAGCTTGATCATGCCAAGACATTTTAATCCGGTAACGACCTTTGGATTTTCCATGAAGACCGGTCGGATTTTGAAACTCTGCCAGGTCCCTGGAAACCATATCCCCTTTTTGAATCCGACCGCGGACATTTTCATCAAAATAGATATGGAAAGTATTTTCGGCTTTATATTCCGCAAGGCAGAATCTTCGATTTAGATGGGGGATGGAATATTTTTCGGACTGGTTTAAGTGCCGGACATCAACAATTCTGTTTCTTTTGATTTTGATGATTTCAACCGCTGCATGGTTTTCAAGCCATCCCGAATCTTCTTTATGACGTTGAAAGAGGACATCCGTCAGAAAGGGAGCCGGCGAGTCGTCTTCCATTTCATCATCATCATATTCTTCTTCAAACAACAAACCGGCATCCTTTTGATTCATGAAAACCGGCATATCTTCAATGGCCGATGGGATTGGGTCTGATTCGTTTCCCATCCCTTCATTCGGACCTTCATCCATCCGGCCTTGATCTTTTATAAAGGATTCTGATTGTGTCAGGGCTTTTTTCATGGGCAAGGATGAATGTTCGACCCCCCGGGCCATCTTCACCTTCAGGGTATAAGGCCCTACACCAATAAAATCGTACGGTTTTAATAAACAGGAATCCAGGGCCTTTCCACTCACTTGAATTTTGCCTGAATGGCAGGATCGGATATTCAGGCCATTTTCATCCAATTGGATAACCGCATGACTTTCAGCAATGTCTTGATGGTCCAAGCTTATATCCGATGTTTTTTTACTGCCGATAACAATCGTCTCTTTATGGAAACAATCCATCCCGAGGCATTCTTCTCCTTTGAATATAAAAACCTGTACAACGGACATGGTTCTGGTTTCCTTTTTCAATGAATACCCTTCAGTGGCCGGGGCTTTTGTTTCTTCCGTTCTATCGCAGATTGTTTGCATCGGAGCCCGTTTCTTTATGTGTGTTGTTAAACTCTTCAAGAATTTCTTCCCTGTAATTCTCTCTTGGTTTAAGCATGCTCTTTATCTCGCTTTTTTTCCTTTGAAGCAGGTAAACCGCCCCGGATTGTATTTTTTGACCCATAATATAGGAGTTTCCAAAATCAATCCTTTGCATCATTCCCTCGCCGGTGTTTGCTGTTGGATCAAAGTCTTTTTGTCTTTCCGGGGGATTGGCATACAAGGTATTGACGAAAAGCATGAACATTCCAATCAAAACGAATTTATTTACAAACTGGTTCATTTGAAGCCTCCGGACAAAGGGTAGAAAATAGGCTGTATTTACTTATTTAAAACAGCAAACTGAAAATTGGGAAATCCTGCCATGGCCGCTGTTTTAGTGACTTGATTGACGGTTTTAAAAGACATTTTTCTATCACAAAGAAATAGAATAGGCCTTGCATCATTATATTTTTCAGCCTCGGGCGGATTGTTTTTCAGACAGGCTTCAAGTTCCTTGAATACTTCAGAGCTTTTAAGATCAATTGGATTTAAACCCACAATTTCTCCATTTTTGACTTTCGCAATGACCTTGTCTCCGATACTTAAAGTCTCTTTAGACAGGATTACTTTCAGTGTATCCATGTGGTTCATCTCCGAAATGGAATCGGGCAATTCCATGCCTTTTTCCATACCCGTGATTTCCGGTTGATCTGAAAAGGAGAAAAGAAGAAATATTAAGATGATGGTGAACATATCCATCATGGATGTAATTTGAAGTTTGACCGGAGTAAACGCTTTTTTTTGTCTCATTGCTCCAAGAGCCATGTCTATTTCTCCTAGGTGACTTTCCCTGAAATCACCACATTTGGAAACAGATTGATCTTATCTTCACTCTGTCTTGCCACGTCCATGATCTTTATAATGGTATCGTAAACAACGTCACCGGCCGGAATGATAATCAGGGTATCGCTGGCCGGATATTCTGTCTTTAATTTTCTCAAGTAGTCTTTTAAAGATGAATATTCATATTCTTGTTTATCATCAGGAGTAATTTTCTCCGTCCATTTTTTCATATCCTGCGGACCCAGAGCATCGGAATTAAGGCTTAAAAGGATTCCATCCGGCATGATTTCGGCAATCACAGTTACTTTCACCATTTTTTTTTCCGTTATTTCACTTTTTGACAATTCTCCCATGATGGGAACGGAGGCATTAATGGCCTTGATATGAATAAAGGAAGCGGACATGAGCAGAAACGGCACGATTACCAGAAACATGTTCATAATGGGGACCATATCCAAATCCTCATCCGCACCCTGCCTGGTTTTTCTTCTCATTAAGCCTGACATTGCGCTTCCCTCTCTCTTTTCAGTGAGGTTAATATATTAAAGAGCTTCAATGCTTTTTCTTCAAACTGTTCGATCAGATAATCACTACGGTTGTTGAGGACATAAAAACCGGCAAGGCAAGGAATGGCCACAATCAAGCCAAAGGCAGTGGTAAACATGGCCACGGAAATACCCTGGGCCAATATCTCCTGTTTCATTGCGGCGGACGCTGCCCCGATTCCCTGAAATGCCTGGATCAGGCCCATAATGGTACCTAAAAGACCAAGCAAGGTTGATATATTGGCAATCAAGCCAAGGTAGTTGATTCTGGTTTTTACAAGAGAAGCTTCCTTCATGATGTTTTCTTCCATGGTCATCTCAATTTCTTTATCCCTTTTATCGGATTTGAGGAGGCCTGCTTTAAGGATTCGGCCAAGAGGGTGTTTTTCTATCTTTGTACATTCATCAATGGCCCCACGATAATTTGAATTTTCAAGATGAATGCTGATTTTCTTGAAAACCTTATCCATATTCAATTGAAGCTTGAAGTAAAGAAAACCGGCGCGTTCACAGAATACGGCAAATCCCACAATGGAGACGCCGAATATGATATACATAAATCCTCCGCCCTCTTGTAAAAATGAAAACATGCATTCTCCTCCTTGTTTTGTAATAAGATAGGGTTGGCAACTCAGGCTATTCCATAAGCATGTTCCATACCAATGCGCTGGTTATATTTATTACCATGTTATTTCAGTTGGTTTGTGAATGTCAGAATAAATCCATGGGGTTAATCGAGAAGTATTTTGTATGGAATTGTATAAGAGGTGTATATTTTAATATACAGGCAGGAAGGATTCCGGGTCTTTCATGATTGAAAGGATGTATATTTTTTAGCACAGTACGGGCACCTTCCATATGAAGCATCAGATGAGCTTTATTTTCACAGCCATTCATTGAAAAAGCATAAAGAGATAGTATCCATGTTATGTTTTTTTGTTTTATGCCGATTAAACAGAATAAAGTGCCATGCCAGCCCAACTGGCGGGAGGGTCAAATATGAAGGAAACCAATTATCTTATAGAAAATGAAAAGATTATTGAAGAAATAAAGAAGATCCCGGTTTTCGGTCCCTTTAACGAGGAAGAACTTCATACTTTGCTGCACATGAGCAAACTCCGGGTTTATAAGGCGGGAGAAGACATCATTAAGGAAAGTGAAATAGACTCCTGGATCTATTTTCTTATTTACGGGAAAGTCGTAATTTCCAAGGAGGGCAAAGAAATCACCCAAATCAAACGCAGGGGGGATATTTTCGGAGAAATGCGGTTCATCGACAGTGCCCCGAGATCAGCCTCGGCAAGCGCCGCAGCAGACACTGTCTGCCTGGCCATTGACGCCGAGCACATTGAAAATCTGACTGGAGATAACAAAATCGCTTTTGGGTATATTCTTTACAGAATTTTTTCAGAAATACTGGCGGAAAGGTTAAGAATCATGAACAAGGAACTCATCAGGGTCAAAGGAAAAAATGCCGAAAAAGTGTGGGAGAGGCTTACCTGAATTTTTCCCTATAAAATAGATCCATTCCTTCTTTCACTTTCCTATATCATTTTATTTTTCCATCTACCGCCTTTAAAATAAAACGTATAGACCACGGCCCTTATGACAATGCCCGTTACAATTCCCCAACGAATGCCATAAACCCCCAGATTCGTCATTCTGGGAAGAAAGTATGCCATGGGCACCTGAACCAGCCACATGGTGAGCATGGTGGTCCACATGGGAATGCTCGTATCCCCAACACCATTCAAGCTGTTCATCAGAACCACAGCCACGCCAAACACCAGATAGCTCACAATATTGATCCGAAGGAAATTGGCTGTAATCCCAACCAGTTCCTGTTCTTTATTGAAAACATGAACAATATTTTCCGCAAAAAAATAGATGAAAATGGAGCCTGTAAATGTCACGGCACTGAACCAGATCACTGCTGTCCATGCGGTTTTTTCAGCCCTCTCCGGTTTTCCCGCACCTAGATTCTGGGCGGCCAAGACCCCTGAAGCTTGGCCCAGACCCATGGCCGGCATATTGACCATTCCATCGATTCTTTCAGAAAGGGTTTGAGCAGCCACGGCAGCTGTTCCAAAAGGAACCACCAGCCACATGAGAATAAAATTGGCGAAGGTTCGCTCCATTCCTGTGATGGAGGAGGGAAAACCAACTTTTATGATTCGCCAGATCATGATTCGGTCGAAATAAAAATTCTTCAGACTCATTTTCAACCGGGTTCTTCCGGTCAAGAGATACCACAATAATATAGAAGCCCCCAATCCCTGTGCCAGCACATTGCTCATGGCAGCGCCTTTGACACCCTGTTCAGGAAAAATCCACCACCCGAACACAAGAAAGGGACAAAGAATCATGTGGAAAATCCTGATGCTGACGCTGACTTTCATGGGGGCGATGGCATCTCCGGAAGCTTGCATGATTCCGGTGGCCATCATCATCATGGACATGGTGATCGCCCCGACGAACATCACACGCATGTAATCGGCACCCTCTTTGACAACATCCGGTTTTACCCCCAAAAAAGTTAAAATGAATTCCGCATGGAATATGCCGATAATGGCCATGATGATGGCAAAAATGACACTGATGACAAAGGACTGTTGGGCAACGTGATTGGCCTGGGCTTGATCCCCTGCCCCCACAAACCGTGCCAGCAATGCCCGATTGCCGGTATTCAATCCCATGATGGCGGACATGATGACCATAACGGCCATGCCCGATACCCCCACGCCGGCAATGGCAGCAGATCCGAGCTTTCCCACCCAGATCATGTCAATCATGGGACCGATCATGAATATGGTGCTGCTGATCATGGTGGGCCAGGAAAGGGACCAGAGGTTTGCGCTGATACTGCCCTTGGTGAGGTCCCGGTCAAAGGCCGGACTTCTTCTCAGAGGTCTTCCAGAGTGAGCGATGCCAGCTGGTTTATCCTTTTCCGGTGAACTTGATGCCATGGATGAAGAATCTCCTGTTTGATCAAACTCTTGTGTAAATGATTAATACATTTAATTTATACGAGCCTCTTTTAAAAAACAACACCAATTATGACATGAATTAATTGTCTTCACAAAGAGATCTTTTAAAGCATTAAATTCTTATCCATCGAATTTTCCCAAAATTCAAGATGGTGTAAGGCGTTTTTACACTGCAGAAAGATTCGGATCAATGAATTTTTGGCTGTTGATGGCAGGCAACTGGAAAAAGCCGGAGGCTTCCGGGTATTCTTAAAAAAGGGGGGGCTTTGCCGGAGACAGTAAATATTTAAAAGTCGTCTCCGGCAAATTGGTTAATATTATCCCAGCAAATTACCTGTGGTTCCCAACTCGTTCCAAAGCATTCTGAACTCCCGCCGGTAGTCATTTTCAACACGGGTATTCAGATCAAAAACCATGGTGGGCCGTTCCGTGGTGTTAAATGCCGGCCATGCCGGGGTGATCTCCGAATTCGGAACCCCGGTTTTGGCAAAGTTGGCCCACACGGCAGACAGTCGCTCCACCATGAGCATCCCTTCCTTATGGCCGCATCCCGTCATGGGCTCCCGGTAGATGTGAATGGCGGAACCCACATCCACCCCATGAACTGCACCGAACTTACCATTATAGGTCGGCACGGGCCACTCCCAAATGTAGTAGTAAACAGCGGCGCCTTTCTGATCAGCCTTCAACTCCGCCTGTTTTATGGCGCTGTTTCTGAACCCCCGGTCTGTGGCGATTCTGGCCTGAATCAGGTAGGGCGTTACCCTGGGATAGGTATCCCGATACAACTGATACACCCGGTCAGCATTTCCCGCATAATCCCTCTTGAGATTTTCCTTGAGCTCGGTTTCGCTGAGATCAAAATTCGCCAGGGCAATGGCCGCATCATCCAGGGTGGTACTGATGATCACTGGAATATCGGCTGATTCAGGCGGAGCGGTGGG
>Ga0180732_1001459_pt1 | contig 14609 bp, 16 predicted proteins | sample KR11_01MetaG_FD_148674 | JGI IMG/M metagenome (GOLD analysis project Ga0180732, IMG submission 148674) | Groundwater microbial communities from the Olkiluoto Island deep subsurface site, Finland - KR11_0.1 MetaG | ecosystem: Environmental > Aquatic > Deep subsurface > Groundwater | place...
TAAACATCCGAAGGTAAGATCACCCAAACAACTACTGCTCTATTCCTAAAGCCCTCTGTTAGTCCCGTGTCCAATGAATAAAATTCCATAGATTTAGGAACTATCGTTCTCTACCGTACTGGATACGCACAAAGTCTATGAGGTTCTTCTCTTTGATTAGTTTAAATTCTTCTTCTTTATGGTATCTAATTATGTTCATCACACTCCTTGTCCGAAAAATCCAAAACCAACTGAACAAAACGGCAAATGCTTTTCGCCTATTCCTACTTTACACACATGGCATTGATATTCTTTTAGTTTTTCATAACCGCATTTATATTAACAAGGACGGTTGAAAATGCTTTGTTATTTTGGCATGTTTTGACCAGTTATCTTTCGCCGGTAATAATTGTAAGTTTTTCAATGCCCAGCATTTTTTAAAATCTTCGTGCTCGGGTTTTGTGAAATTAAATACAGATATAGGTATTATGTGATCAATATGAAGTTGCGTTGTTTTAATGTAATCATCCCAAACATAACCATCTGGTAATGTTGATTTTAAACGTTTAATTAATTGATTAGTTGTATAACCAACGAGATCTTGCCATTTTTGATGACCTTTATTTCCTTTTAATGATTTATGAATAGCACCAGAAATATTATTATTTAATTTGAATTTAAGATCTGTTTTGCGCCTTTGTCTTTTATTGGCATTTATCTCTTCGCTACGTGCCTTTATTTGAGATAATATTTTCTTTCTATTAGCATAATAATATGTTTTACGTTCTTTCTCGGTTGTAATACGATGTGCTTTTATCTCTTTTTTATGATATTTTCTCCAGTTTTTCCCAGCACTTCTCATACAAATCTTGCAGTTCGATCTGAATTCAGTAGCAGAATCTTTCCTTTCATAAAACTCGGTCAATGGTTTTTCAATATTACATTTGGTACAAATTTTAGATGGGCAGGTCATTTTTAGTATTGGCATTATAGAACCCAGCCTATGTTCTTCCCTATATGAGTTACTACTTTGTTATTCTGGTCAACCACTGAATTACAACCTTGGCACTGAGATGCTTCGATGGTTATCAACTCGTTGTTGAAATCAACAGTGACATTGCGGTCCTGGTGCATATCAATAAGCATTTCGATTGCGTCTATGAAGTCAAATTCGTTATCCATTAGATAAATTTCCTGAACAGGCTGTTCTCAGTAGCTCTTTTACAAGCACGGTATTGTTTATGGAACTGAGTGCCCTTGTCAAAATACCCAAGATTAAACTTTACTATTTTCCATTTATGCCGCCGCAGCCACCGCCTTGCTATTTTAGTTTTCATCTACACCTCCATACTCTGTCATAAAGATTTCAATTATTAATTTTCGCAGAGTTATTGGGACTACTTTTAACATCTTGTTTATGTCGTTATATATTTTGTTTGGAGACCTTCTGTATGTTTCGCAGAAATTATTTATATCTCCATATAATTCGATACCGGCTTTTCCCACAATATCCAACCAGAATACTTTATAATCATCTGCGAAGTCAAACTGTTCTATTGGTCGTGCTATCATATTTAGCCTTTCGATTTGCTTCTTCAGTTGCCAATTCCCAGAATAGTTCTGCTGTAGCCGCCAAAGCATTGAATGTATTTTTATATGCCATCCGGATCAGCTTATCTTTGTTTAGTTTCCATGCCAGTTCGCAAGTCAGTCTTTCTTCCACTTCTCATTTGCCCTTTCTTCCATGCGCCGTCTTAGGTCAAGCCAAGTGTTTCTCAATGTGTTAGCTCCGGTTATCATCAGCATTATAACAGAAAAGCCTATAACACACTGGGACAGTACCCATAGACAATCAAGCAAAAACTCTGTCATGGCTCACCTCGACTATTGGTTTATGGAGTTGTCTTAGGCATATCTTTTCGCACACCGGCTGCATGTCTTCCGAATCTCGCCAGAATGTTTTTGTACCACAAATTACGCAGTTTGATGGAGATGATGATCTTACTATGAGATGCTTCCCGACCTGAATGCGGTCGAGAGGTTGGGCGTGGTCGTGATAGAAGTCAAACACCATTGAAGCTCCTTATGAGGTGTTGCCCCGCCTACCCTATGTAAACGGGGCTATTAATGGAGGTTGATGGCATTAACCATCTTGAGAAATCCATAACAGAATAAAAAGTGTTTGTCAAGCGATATATATAGGAATTAAAAATAATATAAATTAAAAATAATGGTTGACATTATGTTTCACTTTTTGTATGGTCGTAACCATGAAGCAATTAACAAAAAAAGAATGCCAGGAAATTATAGCCACTTTTAAAGATGGATTGATGTCTGCAACGAGTCTATCTAACAAATATGGTGTGTCACGTCAGGCTATCTATAAGTTGCTTCACAAACACGAAATAGATTTGAAAGCATTGTCTGTTTTATCAGTAAATTGTGATGCTTGTGGCAAGGAAATTAAAAGGCATAGATGTCGAGTCAGAAGCCAAAAGACTCACTTTTGTGACCAGACCTGCCAAAGTGCTTACTCAGATGCAAGGATAGGCAAACAAAAGATGGCAAGATATAAAGTATCTGAATATTTCAAGTTGAAACCAGAGCATATCGTGCATTTTGATGACGGCAACGACTGGAACTGCAATATCTACAATTTAATTGTTTTTAAGAATCAACAAGAACATCTATTGTTTCATTTAGGGAAAACAATAGAACCAATTTGGGTATTTGAAAATAAGACTTGACAGATTAACTAATAGTGTTTATATTAGTCAGCATGAATCTCGGATACAAATATAGGGTCTATTTAACACAAGACCAAAAGAATTATATGGCAAAAGTTTTTGGTTGCACAAGATTTATTTATAACTGGGGATTACGTGTAAAAACAGATGCGTTTTATAATGATAATAAAAAAATAGGTCAGTACGAATTATCCAAAAAGCTTACTTTGCTTAAACAAGAAAAATCTTTTTTATGGCTTCAAGAAGTGCCAAACATAACACTTCAACAATCTTTGAGACATCTCGATAAAGCATTTGTTGGTTTTTTTCAAAAAAGAAATAATTATCCAAAATTTAAAGGAAAGTTTGATAAACAATCAGCCACATATACAAAAGGTGGTATTAGAATAAAAGACAATAATATTCTCCTTGCTAAAATAAAAGAACCAATAAAAATTAAATGGTCAAGAGAACTGCCATCGGATTTTTCATCGGCAACAATAACAAAAGATAATTCTGGTAGATACTTTATATCCTTTGTTGTAGAAAAAAAAGAAATAGAATTAAAAAGAACAAACAGCGAAATTGGGATTGATTTAGGAATAACCGATATTATTGTTGATAGCAACGGCAATAGTTCAGGTAATCCAAAATTTACAAAGAAATATGAGAAACGACTGCGAAAAGCACAAAAAAAATTGTCAAAATGTAAAAAGGGTAGCAATAGAAGGGCTATAGCTAAATTACGAGTGGCGAAGATTTATGCAAAAATAACAGATTCAAGGGCAGATTTTATTCACAAAATGACAACTAAATTAATAAAAGAAAATGATCTAATAGCGATGGAGAATTTGCAGGTTAAAAACATGATACGAAATCATAGTCTTGCAAAAGCCATAGCCGATGTATCATGGGGAGAAATTGAAAAACAATTGACATATAAATCTAATCTTTATGGAAGGACTTTAGTTAAAATAGACAAGTTTTTTCCTTCATCTAAACGCTGCTTTAACTGTGGTTTTATTTTGAATAAACTTAATTTGTCTGTTAGAAAATGGACGTGTCAGGAGTGTCAATCTGAGAACATGCGTGATATTAATGCAGCTAAAAATATATTACAAGCTGGGCATGCAGTTTTAGCTGGTTGTGATTTAGCAAGGCAAGATAAACAAAAGTGTACCGAGGGGCTACTGGAAACACTATAAATAACGACCGTTGAGAGAAAATAAGACCTAATCAGTAAATTCTGGCTATCTCGTTGAAGCGGTAATCAGAAATGAATGTCAATGGAACACATCAATTTACAATCTTGCGGTCTTTGAGAATCAAAAAGATCATATATTACATCATTTGGGTAGGAATATTAAACCATTATGGAGGTATTAGGATTATTGTGGAGTTTATAATAACAAAAGAAATAAAAGATATGATTGAACGATGGAATTTCCAACTAAATCAGCGATGTGTTATGTATGGACATGATTATCATGATGTTGACAACGGTAAGACATGTATTTGTTGTGGACATCATCTTGGGAAGGGAATCGAACCAATATGGAAGATAGATCATGCATGATTTAATCCTAAAAGACAACAAACTAAAGAGTGGTCTTACACTGCTTTCGTGGAATTTAGTAACTGATTGTAATACTGAATGCCGTCTTTATGATAAATGCAATAGCCAGCAGGATGATGGTAGATGTAAAGTTGAGCAGGATTATTTAAATCATATCCTTGAACCGGTCTTTAAATATCTTGAGAATGAGCTTGATGAATATGACCTTGTCGAGCTTGGCCTTAAATATCTAAGATTACACCATAATCTTGTAAGAGTTCAGAAAGAAATCCTTGCGACTAAGATTATGACAGAAGATAAGTTTGGCAATATCAAAGTCAACCCATTATTGTCCGAAGAACGTGCGTTGTTACAGGCAATCGAATCCCTGGATATTAATAAGTTATTAAGAAGACGAGTCAAGACCAGGGTGCAAGAGATAACAGCAGGAATACAGATTGGAGATGGTAAGAGGACAGCTATTGTTGAGATTCTTGATAACAGCGACACCCATTACACAGACAGACTTGCGGGAGATCAATGAAAGAAGATATAATCCTCGATGACAGATTAATTGCTTACCGCAAAGGCGGAGAAGGAATGACTCTTTGGGCGGAAGAGAATGTCCGTGTACCGGTATATCCTGAAAATGCGTCTTCACCTCAATGGTGTTATATGGGAGATCTTCCCAAAACAAAACACAGTGTTACCAAAAAGTCGTACTACGATATGTGGCAAGCGCAGAAAGAGGTCCTTTGTCGTGCGCTAGAAATGGATAGTGAAAATAGGTTTCTTCATAGACTTATCATTTTTATTGAACAAAGAGGCGAGGGAAAATGCCAGAAAAAAGGTAGTAAAATCATAATGTTAGACGGATCTATCAAGAAGGTAGAAGATATTGTTGTTGGCGATTTGCTTATGGGAGATGATAATACACCAAGAAAAGTTTTGTCTTTAGTTAATGGAAAAGAAGAAATGTTTGAAGTTGTTCCAATGCGTGGGGAATCATTGACTGTAACTAAAGATCATATTCTTTCTTTGAAACGTCGTGGATACAAAAAAACCCAAAGGGGGAAACCATGTAATGATCTTCAGGTTGGGAAAGTCGTTGACATCTCTGTAAAAGATTATATGGAACGAAGTAATTATTTTAAACAAATGTATCTTCTTTATAAAGTCCCACTTGAATTCCCTGAACAAAATGTGAGTTTAAACCCTTATTTTTTGGGCCAGTGGCTCGGGGATGGGGATGCTGGCACTACCGCAATTACTACAATGGACAAAGAAATAGTTGATTACTTACAAGATTATGCCAACCAATTAGGGATGCGATTGTCATGTTATTCAAAAAAAGAAAATAAAGCCAATTCATATCACATTGTAGGAGAAAAACAAGGAATCAAAGGTAGTAACAAGTTGTTTAGTTTTCTTAAGGATTACAATCTTATAAAAAATAAACATATCCCCAAAGAATATAAAATCAATTCTCGTGAGAATAGATTAAAACTTCTTGCTGGTCTTGTAGATAGTGATGGGTATGTAAACAGAAACTCTGTTCAGTTAACATTAAAAAGTAAAGTTCTTTCAGAGGACATTTGTTTTTTAGCACGATCTTTAGGTTTTTTTGTTGTAATGAAAAAATGTATTAAAACTATTAAGAACATTAATTTCTCTGGTGAATATTATAGAATAGGGATTTCTGGTGATTGTTCTGTGATTCCTACTCTTCTTGATAGAAAGAAAGCTACTCCAAGAAGTAAATGGAAGAATATTCTTCCTACTGGTATTAAAGAAATTAAATCAGTTGGGGAACAAGAATATTATGGGTTTAATTTGGATGGGAATGGTAGATATGTAACTGGTGATTTTACAGTTACCCACAATTCCCTCAAGGCAGTTCTAATCCAGCTTTGGAAGTTCTTTTGCTTCCCTCGACAAAAGATCATGCTCGCAGCGAACAGCAAAGATCAGATACTTTTCTCCCACTATGACATAATTCGTGATCTAATCAAGAACTCTCCCAAGTTACATGCAATAGTCGGAAAGCGTAATATAAAAGAGAAAGAAATCTGCATAAAAGACAGTTCAAAAAGTATCATCTCTATAATAAGGTGTATTTCTTCCTTTTCAGGCATCTATTCAAACATAACCGGCTTTACCTTTTCTGAAATGTTCGACCTCCGGAATGAAACCTTTTTTAGTCAGATATATGGTTCGACACGAAACATGCCAAATGCTTTAGGTGTGGTTGATTCAACCGTGTCAAGACCAGACCACATCCTTCATAAACTATATAAATCCTATATAAATAAAAAAGACCCTAAGCTATTTGTATCTTATAAATTTAGTAAGGAAGGCCATCATAGTGACTATTTAAACCCGAATATGACACCTGAACAGATAGAATCTTATCGGACAACCTTCCCAAAACAAGATTTTAACAGATATATCCTTAACTTATGGACATCCGGTTCTAATAAATACTTCGACAAAGAACAAGTCGAAGCATCAAGAATCCTTGGGCTTGACCATCAGCTTGGACGGCACAATGAAGTAGTAGCGTTATTAAAACAAAAGAACAAAATCATAGAAGTTGAAAATAATATAATTGATAAGTTTGGCAATACCGATACATCACCCTATTCAAGCGAAGACGTGCTTGAGTCTATTGATGAAAGGATATGGTCAATAGATAGCGTAATGCCACTGAGAACAGGACAGAATGCGCCGCAGATGGCAAGGCTTGAGGATTTTAACGAACTGTCAAGAATATACGATTCAAACTGGACGATTTTGGCAGGAGTAGATAGAGCTGATCCTGAAGGCAAGAGAGCAAATGCCAGAACTATTTTCGTATTGGTAGCCAAAGGTGCTATTGGAAGTAAGTCGTTAGTGTATAATTCAGCCACAACCCTTAATTATATCTATATAATCTTACACGTTGCAGATATTTATGACCATTCATTGTCTGGTATTAAAGAAGTCTGCCTTATGAGCCAGCAGGAAATGCACGGAATTGACAAAATCACTTCAGAACGATGGGGCATGTGGGATCTTGATGAATGGTGTAAAGAAAACGATATAGAATTTGAAATGCTCTATCCGAATCCAAATAGACAGAATGCAGCATTTAACGAATTATACTTTCTATATAACACCGGAAGGATAAAAATACCAACGTTAGCAGTTGCAGGGGCAAGGCATGATGACATCCTTGAAGAAGAAGCCCTTATGTTTGAGTATAACATCACATATCAAAAGAATGTCGCCACACGTAAAAAGACATTATTCGGGTCGCCTGAGAAATTTAAACGACACGGTGTTCAGGACGATGCTCTTTATGCTTTAGCTTGGGCGATATATGGTGGCAGGGAGAAAGGATTTGATGATTTAAGAGAGATAAAAGGTACGCAGTGGTTTGGAGATATTTATCAACCGGAGCAAATGGTCGGAGATTGGTAATTTATCTGAAAGCGCCGTAAAACCGTCTCCTTCAGGTGGCGGATATAAGGCGTGCCTTTAAAATAATACTTGACTTTACATAATACTGATATATATTGTAACTATGATTAAAACAATTAACAAAGCATTTCAATATCGCTTGTATCCAACGCCCGAACAAGAAAGAATTCTTGCCTCTCATTTTGGCCAAGCCCGCTTTGTTTACAACTTCTTTCTCCGTAAACGGATAGACTACTATGCCGCAAACAAAGGACAAGAAAAACAAAGTCTTAACTATCATGATACAGCAAAGATGCTGACCGAACTTAAACAACAGACTGATATGAATTGGCTTAAAGAGTCCAACTCTCAAGCTCTTCAGCAATCCTTGAGACATCTCGATAGCGCCTATAATCATTTTTTCAATCACGGCTTTAAGTTTCCTAATTTTAAAAAGAAAAGCAGAAAACAATCTTTTTCCATACCTCAACATTTTAGTATAAATATTGAAACAAAACAACTTAATATCCCGAAACTTTCCCTGATTGATATTGTCCTGCATAGAGAAGTGGAAGGCATGATGAAAAGTGTCACAGTATCTAAAACACCTTCCGGCAAATACTTTGCCTCTATTCTTTGCGAGATTGAAAAGGATATTGAACCTAAACAAATAGGTGGAGAGATAGGCATTGACCTTGGCCTTAAATCCTTCCTTGTAACATCTGAAAACGAAAGCGTTGACGCCCCAAAGTTCCTTCGCAAGTCTGAAGATAAACTGAAACGCCTTCAACAATTGCTTTCTCGTAAAAAGAAAGGCAGTAACAGAAGAAACAAGGCACGAATTAAGGTTGCCCGTATCCACGAAACGATTTCTAACCAAAGAAATGATTTCCTTCACAAATTGAGTCATCGGCTGGTAAGCGATAACCAAGCTATTTTTGCCGAAGATTTGAATGTGAAGGGTATTATGGCGAATCACTGCCTTGCAAAGAGTGTTTCGGACAGTGGCTGGTCTGAATTTGTCAGACAACTCAAATATAAATCCGAATGGAACGGAACATATTTTGGACAGATTGACCGCTTCTTCCCATCCTCGAAACGATGCAATGCTTGTGGATGGATTAACGAATCCTTGACGCTTAAAGACAGAGAGTGGACTTGTCAGGGTTGTGGTCAAGTTGTTGATCGTGATTTTAATGCTGCTCAAAATATCCTCCAATTTGGTAAACTTTCAATGGTAGGGCTGGACAAGTCCAAACCTAACAAACGCCCAGGGAGACTGCGTGCTGTCAGACGGGTCGCTGAACTGGGAAGCTGTCTGCTTTAACGGACAGAACCGTCACTGAACAGGTGTCTGCAAGGTTGAGGATGAGCTTGCCGGTGTTAAAAAAATAGAGAATCTTGAGAAATTACTTGACATTATACCCTCAGCAAAATAGATTGTAGGTCTAATTCATCAATGGGTGGTTGGCTTGATCGGCCATAATTTCTGAATGCCGTTTACATTTAGACCCGCCCTTTGCACCTCAAATAATCTTTAACGGGAGATATCAAAATGAACCATACCTACCAAACAACCAATAAAAAGTTACGAAAAGCGATGTTTAAGGCATTCGGCGGAAAATGTTTTTATTCAGGGCGGGATGTTAAAGAAGATGGATTTGAAATTGACCATGTCGTCCCTAAAAGCAAAGGCGGAGAAGATTCTATTTATAACTATGTGCTTGTTGATAAAGACATTAATCACAAGAAAAGCAATAAACAAGATGTAGAAACAGTAACTAAAATATTATATATTGTTAGCACAGCTTATGCTCCAAAAATATTAAAATTACTGGAAGACCCACCATTAATAGCAAAGACGCATGAAGCCTCTGTTCAATATTTTATAGACAAGGGCTGTAGCGAAGAAGAGGCTATTGAAATAAAGGAATTATATGTTGATGGCGAAGGATACACAGTAGAAAAAGCATGGTTATGGTCAACTTATGGATGTCTATTAAGTCCTGCTTCAAACATCATAGAAGATATTGAAGATACTAATATATTGAGATATTTACAAGAAGCTTTTAATGATATGTCAATAGAAATAAATGCGAAATTAAGGCTTTAATCGTTCAGGTAAAGTAGGCTTTACCGCAGAGTCAAACTCACAGGAGAAAAAACTATGCCCAAAAAAGCCAGAGTATCCAAAAAGCACCATGTCAAACAGTCAAGAGCGTATAAATCATTATCTATTGAGGAGAAGTTAATTTATGAATTTTGTCTATACAAGGGATCTGATGGTAAAGACTTTGAACTGGATTATGATGAGTTTATTGAATGGATGAATAAAATGACAAATCTTAAACAATCAAAAGGATGAACCATGAAACTAACAGTAAACAAAAACGACATTATTGATGTATTATCAAAAATTCAGGGTATAGCAGGTCACAAGACCAGTCTTGCGATAACCGAAACTGTTTTACTCAAGGCAACCACCGGATTAAGTCTAACAGTAACCGACCTTGAAACTGGGTTTGAAGGCAACTATCCTGCGCAGGTAGAAAGCCAGGGTGAAGCCGCCATTAATGCGAGAAAGCTCTATGAAATTGTAAAAGACTTTCCAGTTGATGACATTATCATTGAAGAAACCGAAAAACAGTGGTTTAAAATCGGCAATGAAACAGTTCAGTATAACATTGTTGGTATGCTTCCGTCCGACTTTCCAGAAGTTCCGGTAATAAAAGAAGTTGAGTTTTTTAAGATTGATTCGAGAGCATTTAAGTCAATGATTGACAGGTCTCTTGTAATTGGTGCTTTAAATGATAACCGTGCGCATGTTCGGGGAGTCTTATTTGAGACTATTAACAATACTGCAAGAATAATATCCACAGATGGCGGAAGGCTTTCTACGGCTGAGTGTGAGATTGAAACTGAAATGCCTCCCAATCTAACAACCGATATCAGGGTCTTAATCCCAAAGAAAGCATTGAATGAAGTCTCTAAGTTTTTAAAAGACGGATTTGTTCAGGTCGGGGTTAAGCATAACGAATTCATAGTGAAAAAGGATACAGAGACCTTTATTATAAGGCTGCTTGAAGGGGAATACCCAGATTATAAATCTATTGTTGCTAAAACAGATGGGCATGTAGTAACCGCTGACAAGAAACTATTCCTTGGGATGCTCAAAAGAATGGCTATCTTATCCTCAGATAGTTATAAAGGAGCTGTCTTTAACTTCTCAGACGGGAAACTTATTGTAACTACCACAAATCCAGATATAGGCGAGTCAAAAGAAGAAATAGCGATTGATTTCAAAGGAGAACCATTAGACGTATCTTTTAATACGAGATATTTCATTGAAACCTTGGGTGCAATCGGTGAAGACCGGATATCTATTAACATTGTTAGTGCAGAAAGTCCTTGCATAATCGAAGGCGAAAATGATAAAAGCTTTTTAAGCGTTATTATGCCGATGAGACTTAATGATTAAGCCATATTACGAAACCAACCTTGGTCGGTTATATCATGATGACTGTTTGGATATTTTGCCAGAACTTGAGCCAAATACAGACATGGTTTGTTGCGATCCGCCCTATGGAACGACTGCTTGTGCTTGGGATTCAATAATATCATTAGAACCAATGTGGGAACAGCTTAAAAGACTTATTAAGCCTAATGGTGCAATTGTCATGACAGCCTCACAACCGTTCACTACGTCACTGATAGCGTCTAATATGAAGATGTTTAAGTATTGCTGGTATTGGAGAAAGAGTAAGCCTAACGGATGGCAACACTCAAAGAATAGACCTATGACTGCCATAGAGGAAGCCTGTGTTTTCAGCAAGGCTCCTATGGGTCATAGGTCTCAACTCGGCGAGAATAGGATGATATACAACCCACAAGGAATATCTTCTTCGGGACAAAAAAATATTTCCTCAGTTAAACATGGTCGGACGATGGGAGCAAGACCCAACCAAGTTGGCGTAGAGTATGAGTCTTATACTGGATTTCCCACTAACGTACTAGAATATGCTAACATTACAGGAAAGAAATCAATTCACCCTACACAAAAACCCGTCGCCCTGATGGAATACCTAATCAAGACCTACACCAACGAGGGCGAGACTGTTCTGGACTTTGCTATGGGCAGCGGAACGACCGCAATCGCTTGTGAACGTCTGAATCGTAAATGGATAGGCATAGAGAAAGAACTAAACTATTGCGAGATAGCAAAACAAAGAATTAAAAACGAAGCATCACAATTAAAATTATTTTCTTAAAATAAAGCTTGACAAATACTTTTATTCATGCTTAACGTCAAGATATGTATTAAAACCCTTTGAAAATACTAAGAATATGGATAACTCAGAAATTCAGAAATATCTATCAGATATCCCCGATGATGTTCTAACTCATATTGCAATGTCATCTCCTTGGCAGTATGACCCTTCAGGCGGAACATATAAAGACCCTGATGGTGTATTGGGAATTGGCACGTCAGACAAGGATGATGATTCACTAACAAGAGCGGTACTCCAAGAGCATTGCTGGTTAAAAGCCCAACGCAATCCATACATACATACTAATATAAAGCGATATGCAGGACGATTGGCCGGACATGGTTTTGAAACTACCTCAGACATACCTCAAATAGTAACAGCAATTAAAGAAATAGAATACGACCAAAGAAACAGGCTATACCTTTATTATTTTAAGTGGGTAATTCGGTCAATAATTGAAGGTGAGCTTTTCCTTTGTTTTACATGTCATAATGATGGATTTATTGAGATAGATTTCATCGATCCTGTATGCGTACAAGGTAATTTTAATGACACAGGTATTCTATTTCATCCCACAAAAACCACCATGCCATTACTTTATAATATAAAGTACGACAAGACAGATATAGACGATGGCAGGTATGATGAACAAATCCCAAGCATATTTATGGCAAGGTATCCTGATGAACTCTGGCCTGTTGTTAAAAAGACAGTAGGGTATAATGCAGACCTGCTTAAAAACAGTCAGGATGCGAAGTTTAAGCCCATAGGAGGCTTTAAAAGATTTATTGTATCCTGGGATAAAGGCTGGCTTACCAAGCGAAACGTGGGGCATATCAGAGCTATTCTTGAGTGGGTTAATCTATACGAAAACCTAAAGAAGTGGGAAGCAGATTATAAGAAAGCCTGTTCAGCTTACGCATGGGTATTTGAGATGGAAGACAAGATCGCATTTAGAACTTGGCTTCAAATGACAGATGCAGATAAAAAGAAAACAGGCATAATGGCAAAGAAAGTACCTGGCTCAACCTTATTAGTACCTCCTGGAATAAAAGCTAAAATCATTAATCCGACACTTCCTTCTATCTCAGATGAAGATCGAGATATTTTAATGATGATAAACTCAGGTCTTGATGCACCAGAAGATGAAACAACCGGTGAGTCAAGAGGGACATTCGCTTCAGTAAAAGCCTCCCGTCCTCCAATGGTTGAAAAGATAGCAGATGAAGTTGAGCATTGGCATAAGTTTTTAAAATATGACTTCTGGGGGAACATTTTTTTCTTAAAAAGCAAAATATCATCATTTAAAAACACATATCTTGTAAAAGAAGTAGTTGGATATGACGATAATAAAAAACCAATAGCAAAGAAAGTCAAGAAAAACGCAGAAGACCTAATTCAAATCACATCTCCGATAAGCGAGATAGGCGATATGGAAAGCAAGGTTAAGGCCATGTTCGGAGTTAAACACGCATCCCTTAAAGACGTAGCCGGACTTCCGATAGGCGAACTTGTCAAGAGGATAGGATTTAACAATTACGCTAAACTCCGCCTTGATGCTGAAACTGAGAAATTAAGATTTCCTGAACTGGTAAGTGGATTTGATCAAGAGGCTTTACAAGAGAAAAATCTTGAAACTAAAGACAATAATCCTGAGAAAAAAGTCAAAAAGGAAGAGGAAGAAGAATAAATGTTCATAATGACGAACAAAGAGCATAAAACTGGCTTGATTTTAAACGAATACAACGGAAAGATAGGGATAATGTACGGATTCCAAAAAGATGATAAACTAATGCCTTTTTGGGTATATCGTCAAAGTCCATTTCAGAAAAAACCACTTGACAAAGCCATGCCACACAGAGTAGAGTTAGGAACACCTCAGCAGGCGGTGCTTATTTTAGAGAAGTTTCTTGAGCAGATTAAAGAAGAATATATAAACAAGAAGCCGGAGTCAGAGTGAACGATAGCATGGCAGGGTTGACCGACAATAATAAAAACTACTTGCTTTTTGAACTTGTACCACATATTGTGAAAGCACAAGAAGAGCCAGAAATTACAACATCTGTAACAACAATTATTCGACATGGCAAAGTAATCGGCCAGAAAGTTGAGACTAATAAAGCGATAAAATAATTGCGGAAAAGTTTGGTAACTCGTTGGGTTTCATAAGCCCGACATCTGAGTTCGATTCTCGGTTCCGCATCCAATAAAAAATCAGTACCCTAACGAAGGCTCTGGAGAAATCCACGAGCCTTTTTTATTGGAGGTTAGTATGCCACCCCAAAAAATCAAAAAAGTTAAAAAGGAAGCAGCTATGGATAATAGATATAGCCATATTCTGGAACAGTTATGGACTACACAATGGGCAATCATTCCTGAGATGCTTGATACCATGTACCAGATTGTAGATACACGCATTAAGGATGGGAAGTCGTCTATTGAAGAAATAGAAGCAAAATTCAAAAAGAAAGAAGAATCCGAATCCGGTTCTTATACAACTGAAAAGAATGTTCGGGTCATTCCGATACAAGGCGTTATTGCAAAACGTATGAACCTATTCAGTCAGATATCAGGTGGCACAAGTACCGAACTATTAAAGACCGAAATCGAAGATGCCATAGCAGATAAATCAATCAAGTC
>Ga0180732_1001460_pt1 | contig 14609 bp, 17 predicted proteins | sample KR11_01MetaG_FD_148674 | JGI IMG/M metagenome (GOLD analysis project Ga0180732, IMG submission 148674) | Groundwater microbial communities from the Olkiluoto Island deep subsurface site, Finland - KR11_0.1 MetaG | ecosystem: Environmental > Aquatic > Deep subsurface > Groundwater | place...
ACTCCCGGATCAGTGTCTCCAGAGGCACGTATTGTACCCCGGTGGCTTTTTCGAAAGCGAGATCCCTGCTGCGCTTGAAGTAGAGGACCTTCATGCCGAATGCCTGGCAGCGAAGGGCCACCCGGCTTCCAATCCGCCCCAAACCGACGATCCCGTGCGTCTTGCCGCTGAGCTCGGTGTTGGTCCGGATCAGCTCTAACCGTTCCTCCCACCGGCCCCCCTTTACCGCGTTGTTGCACCGGACGATGTTCTTGGCGAGCGCAAGCAGGAGCGTCATGGCAAACTCGGCCACGGAATCGGACGTCACTTCGGGGACGTTGGTGACGAAGATGCCGCGGTCCGTGGCGGCCTGCACGTCCACGATGTCCACCCCCACGCCCTGCCGGGCAATGTGTTTCAGCCGGGGGGCCGACTCGATGAGCTGCCGGGTGACACGGGGTTCGATGCCGACGAGGAATGCAGCCGCATCCCGAAGCTCTTCCAGCAAGACCGCCTCCGAGCCGTCCTCCAGCACAGTGACCCGGGCTACCCCCCGCAGCAAGGTAAGGGCTTCTTCTCCGGGCTCAAACCCCGGCGCCACAACGATTTTCATCATGCCTCCCATCCGGATGCACCGGAAGAAACGCCCCATTCGTCTTGACTGCTTCGAAAAAAAGTCCGGACTCAAGATACAACTTGAAGTTCTTCTTCCGTTGTGAGATTGACCCTCCTGAAGGAGGTGGAAAAGATGAAGGCTGTCGTCATTGAAAAACCCGGTTCCTTTCAAATCAGGGAGTTACCCTATCCCCATCCCGGCGAGGGAGAGGTTACTCTTGACGTGAAGGCCTGCTGCGTGTGCGGCACGGATCGCCATCTTCTCGATGGTGAATTTAAAGGAGCCGTTTATCCCCTGATTCCGGGTCATGAATTTTCCGGTGTGGTCGGCGAGGTTGGAGCGAAGGTGACCCATGTGAAACCGGGCGACCGGGTTGCCGTTGAACCTTTCATTGCGTGCGGGTACTGTTTTTACTGCAAGGCGGGAAAAACCAACCATTGTCTCAACGGAATGGTGATCGGCCATACCAGGTCCACGGAAATGAAGCTTGACGGGGGATTTTCCGAACAGGCGGTGGTTTCCGTGAGAAATCTTATTCCCCTTGCCGATCACGTCTCCTTCGAGGCCGGATCGTTTGTCGCCAACCTGGGGACGATTGTTTACGCACTCCGGAGAACGCAGCTTCAACACGGGATGAAGGTGCTGGTTTTCGGGACAGGGGCGAACGGCTTGATCTTGGCGGAACTTGCCAAGAAATCGGGGGCCGCAACTGTGGTTGTCACCGGAAGAACGAAAAGCCGTCTCGACGTGGCTTTGGGCATGGGGATCGATGAAGCGGTTGTGGCCGACGATTCCCAGGAAAAGAACCTCCGTCGGATTGCGCCGCGGGGGTTTGACGCGATATTCGAGACGACGGGGGTTGCTTCGATTGTGGAGAGGGCATTTCAATACGCCGCCCCCGGAGGGAAAATCGTCATCTACGGTATTGTCCCGCCCGACCAGAACGCCCGAATGAACCCGTTCGACATCTGTCGGAAGGATCTTCAGGTCATCGGAAGCTTTTCTTCGGTCAATTCCTGCGTCATTGCCCAGGAACTGCTTGCCAAGGGGGTTATCAGCGTCGAGCACCTCATCTCTCACCGGGAGCCCCTGTCGGAATGGGGAAGGGCCATTGAAACGTCCAGGGATCCGGCTAAATGCATGCGGGCCGTCATTCTTATCCCCTGATCGGTGTTACCGCCAGAGCGGCGGTCTGGCATCGAGCATCTCCATGAACGCCTCCAGCCTTGTGCGGAACTGTCCCTCCGTGAACTTTCGCGAATCGACGCAGTCTACATCGAGGTTCAGGACCGGAATGCCTATCTCTCTGAGTCCATTTTCGATAAGCCCCCTCGCGCCCGTGCCCTGCCGGCATCCCCAGTTGCATGGGTTGACCGCCCCGTCGATCCGGTATTCCCGGGCAAGCTTTTTGAGATGCCCGATCCGCTTTTCGATCGTTCCGTTAAAGGGGATGGTGATCGATCTTCGGGCAAATCCCTCAAAGGGATTTTCAGGATCGATCGGCTCCCAGGTGATATCGTTGAGCTCATCGATGATGATAGAAGCGCCGTATTCCTCTTCCAGCATCTTTTCCAGTCCATGCCTGAACTGGATCCTGTTCTGTATCCAGAGCAGCCGGAGTTTCCCCCCGGATTTGCCGTAATCCCCGGCATCGATCCTGTTCCTGAACTCGTCCCGGTACGCCTCCGCGATGGTCACGGCCTGCTCGCTTCCGAGAAAAAGGGACATGACAATCCCGAAATTGCTTAAGTCCCTGCTTGCGACCGGCGAGGGCACATGGCCGGCGAGTTCGAAGATCTCCTTCATGATGGCGCTGGCCCGGTTTGAGAGTTCCACGGTTTTCCGGAGGCGATCGTGGTCCGGTTTTCTGCCGGTGATGCGCGACGCGAATGCGACCATCTCCCTCATCTGGTCGGCGAGGAATCTTACATTGCCGGCCGAATCATCCTGCGGTATGTGCAGAACGAAGAGCTCCCTGCCGAAGTGGTGGGCGAGGTTCTCCAGGACGGCCAACCCACCGCTGCAAGGATTTGTCGTGCCGATCAGAAATTCCGGCGCCTGCATCATCCCTTTGATGGCCGCGCCGCTCACGGAACGGTGATAACTGCACGCGTCGGAGGAATATCCCGCATGGTCGGTCTCTTCGATAAAAGAGCCGACAACGCCCGTTGTCGCGAGCATGGCCCCGATGAATTCCACAAAGCAGGAGGTCACGCCCATGGCATTGAGCAGGTCGAAAGGGGTCGTGATGCCGCACCACGCGATGGAATCGGTCCCCGAATAGAGCCGCTTCCCGAGGCGGGCGAGTTCAAGGGTATAGAGCTTTCTGTGGCTCGAATTTCCGCCGCTGATCGCCTTTTCGATGCCCGCTTCCAGATCGGTAAAATACTCTTTCATCATTGCCGTCACCTCATCATCTCAATAAAGGCTTCAATCCTTGTTCTATGCTGACCGATGGAACGAAGCGTGCAATCGCCTTCGAGCAGGAGAAGGGGGATCCCCTCCCTCTTCAGTGCATCCCGGACGCCGGGCAGACGGGCGATATACGGATCACAGAATTTTACCGTGTAACCGATGACGCCCCGGGCTCCCGAATTTATCGCCTCTACGGCAACGTCGTCGCCCAGGCTTCCGGGTCTTTCCGCGCTGAATGTCCGTGCGCAGGATGGACGTCGAAGGATGCCGCGCGCCAGGTTCAGGAGGATGTCGCCGCCTCCGGTTTCCATGGCCGCAAACAGACGGGAACCGGTGCAGAGATCGTCCGACACGATATGCGCGCCGCACGATTCAAAGAGCGTGAAGGCCTCCGGCTCGGGAAGCATATTCCCGAAAAGATAGATGGGGACGCCCGGTTCGCCCTGTTTGATACCGGCGCCCTCTTTCAGGATCGCTTCAAGAAACGCGATGCTTTCTTCGGGGGAAGAGATGGAGGCCCTGTTATAGGCTTCCTGAAGTGCGGCTGAATCGCCCCTGAGCTCCGATCGCCGCGCCTTTTCCCGTAATACCGTGAAAAGAGCTGAAACGCGGTTGTACAGGCCGATGCTCCCGGCAAGAGAATCATCATCGATCGCTGCGCCGCCCCACTGCTCGAGGGTCCGCGACAGGCGCTCCAGCTCATCGCGGAAAAATCCGATCGATGCATTCGTGGCCACAGAGGGAAGATCGATGAGGACGACATTCATATCGGCCTTGACCGTCTTCCAGGCGTCGTAAAGGCGGCGCATGGAATCACAGCTGTTCATGAAGACCATTCCCTTCAGATCGGGGATCATACCGCTCATGGCCCGATCAAGCACGCATTTGACATGGGGGCAGAGGTTGTCGTGCAGCAGGCGGCCCGCCTGGTCGGGGCAGTCGGTATCGGGCAATATCCTGTGAGGCGAAAACCCAGCCGCGTGGATGAGCGGCAGAGGGGTGTAAGCGCAGGTAAAACCGATCGCTCCCTTACTCCGGTTCATGATCTCTTACCTCGATCCACTATCTTGATTTCCATGACAATTTGTCCCCAGCCGCCGCACTTCACCCCGACATCGAAGCAGCTTGTTCGCTTAAACCGCATCTCATTGGGATCAACACCGGCATAGAACAGTTCCTGAGCCCCGAAGATGAGTTTAGTCACCGACTCCAGCGCATAACAGCAGATCCTCTTCGGACCCATGGAGGTAAGGAGATTTCCGGCGCCGTCGAAATGGATCTTGTCTCCGACCTTATGCTGGCTGGCGCATCCGTGAGATTCGACCACCTCGAAGATGAGGGTCTTGTTCATCATACCCTCTGCCTTGGAAAGGACGTCGGCGTTGCGCGGATTTTCTATGAACAGTCTGGCTTCTTCGTCGGTGTACCCCAAGCGGGCCTGCATCATCTTCTCTATTTCTTCGATTTTCATCTCTTTCCTCCCCTCCCTTTCTTTTATTGGTGGCGCACTCCCGGCGGACAATTTTTTACGCTGCCAACGTATCCCTTGCTTTTGGGAACCGGAAGTGGCATAATCGACAAAAAAGAGTGGATATACGACATATCTTCTTTGGAGGCGATCATGAAAAAAATTACCATCCTTGCCTTACGCGGCGCTGCGGCATCAAGCATCACCGGCCCTATGGATGCCTTTCTTTCTGCGGGTGTGCTTTGGAATATGGCGTGCGGCCAGAAACCTTCACCCTGCTTCGAGATCACCGTCGCCTCGCCGGACGGTAACGCGGTGAAATGCGCCAATCGACTCTATATCGAGCCCCATTGCGCCATCCATGATGTGAAAAACACCGTTCTGATCATGATCTCCGCCATCGCCGGCGATGTTGAAAAGGTCATCGGGAGAAGCAAAGAGGTTATTGACTGGCTGGTAGAGCAATACCGATCCGGCGCCCATATCGCCAGCATATGCACGGGTGCGTTTATCCTGGCTGAAACCGGGCTCTTAAAGGGGAAAACGGCGACAACCCACTGGGGTTACGTTGATCTGTTCAGGAGAAGATATCCCCTCGTTCATCTCCGCCCTGACGCCCTGATTACGGACGAGGGGGATCTTTACTGTTCCGGCGGTTCAAACGCCTACAATGATCTTTCGTTTTACCTGATCGAAAAACTGAGCAGCCGCGAGATCGCAGTGCAGTGTTCTAAGGCGATGGTTCAGGACTTCGGTCGCGCCACCCAGGCCCCGTATGCGGCATTTCGTTTCCCGAAAGGCCACGCTGCGCGCGACATATTGGCCGTCCAAAGATGGATCGAAGAGAACTATAAGGAGGGGATCACCATCGCCATGCTCGCCGAAAGATGCGCCATGGGCCAGCGAACATTCGAACGCCGCTTCAAGCAGTCGACGGGTGAGTCTCCCATCGCCTATCTCCAGAAGGTACGGATCAATGCGGCGAAAACCCTACTGGAAAGGCCGCACTCGACTTTTGAAGAGGTGACCTATCGCGTGGGATATGAAGACATCAGTTCCTTCCGGAAGGTCTTTCAGCGGCATACAGGCCTCCGCCCGAAGGAGTATCAGCAGCTTTTTCAACGGCGGAATCAGATACCGCAGGCCGGCTGAGGTTTGTATTTATCGTTGGCTCAGGTCTTTCGCCATCTGCACAAGACCGTCCAGAAGGGAAGAGAGCCTGCTGAAATCCAGGGTGTCGATCCTGTCCGTCTCCTTATGATAATTGGGGTTACGGTAAAAGGCCGTATCGGTGATCATGACGGCTGGGTAGCCCATTTTCCAGAAGGAGCGGTGATCGGAGAAGTCCACGCCGGGGACGAAGCTGACCGTCGTCAGGGTCTCCACAGGAACACTGCCACCTTTCCTCAGTGAATCCGAAACTTTATTGACAAGACTCCGGGAGGACAGGTTTCCGACAACAGCGATAAAATTGGGCGTAGATGGGTACATCAGGGCCATGAACGGAACGGGGAAGCTTTGCCCGCCTTCCTTATCGCTGTAATAACCAAGCATCTCCAGGGAAATCATGGCGCTGATCTGTTCATGTCTGTTTCTGGCCTCACGGGCATAGACGAAACTGCCCATGGATTCCGAGCGAAATATCGGCGGCTCCTCGAGGGTAAAAAACACCAGCTTTAACGTCCGTTCCGGTGAGTAACCCTTCAAGAGGCGGCACATTTCCAGCAGTGTGGCCACAGCGCTTGCGTTGTCGTCCGCCCCCGGCGTGCCGGCCACGGTATCGTAATGAGCCCCGATGACCACCACGTCTTCAGGGTGGGTTTTACCCGGCAGGGCAACGATGATGTTGCTGAAAACCCTTTCCTGGTAGGAAAAATCTTGCAGTATCGGCGTATAGCCCATCCCCTGCAGGGAGGAGAGGATGTATTCCTTTGCAGCGGTTAACTTATCGTACTCAAAGACGCTTCGTGAGCCGATTTTAACCGTTAATTCCTCCACGTGCCGGTATAGCGTCATGTTTTTGGTCCCGGACGCCGGGTGAAAGACAACGGACGGCGATCCTTTGATCTTCAGCACGGAATAAAGAAGAAAGGCGCTGAGCAATAACGCCAGCAACAATATCGGTAACATGATCTTTCTCATCTTTCCTGGAAACCTCACCCGTTCCGTCCGGCTCTTTCTTCGTGCAGGGCTTTTTTCAGCGGCCATACATCCTCCTTGTCGGCGCCGCGGGTTGGGTATTTTCGGTAATTAAAGTTGATGCAGTCGAATTGGTTCATCCGGTTCTTGCGTACTTTCTGATTTGGAAAGGCATATGCCTACAGGATGATCTCTCTCTTGTTCACCTACTAACAAACGATGAACTCTTGCAAACGAAAGTGAAGATTAACAAAGGAAAAGTGCAATGTACCGACCTTTTTTTATGTGGCAAGGCGAGACAGTATAAAACGGTTAAGTGAAACTCCTTCCTCAGCGCAACGGATAGCTAAATCCCGGTGTTTTTCAGGGGGGATTCTCAAGGATAGATGCCCTTTGAATTTCTTAAGACCGAGCGGTTGCGGAACAATTTCACCTTCTTCCTGCATCCACTTGACAGATTCTGCAACGACATATTCAATTTCCCGCAGCGCCTCCTCCGTGGTATCACCGTGGGCTGCCAGGGAAGGGAACTCCAGGCATCTGGCCACATGACACTGATCATCTTCCGACCACTCAATCCGGTAAGTATACTTCTCAATGTTATTCTTCATTTTTCGTAGCCTCCATTTTCTCGATCGCTTTTTTCACGTCTCTTACCTGATAGAATTTTGCCATTTTATCAACTTTTTGCAGGTTTATCCTCGGGTCACCTTTCCAAGGTGTTTTGAATATGTAATGACTACCACGTATCCTTGGCTTCCCGAAATATTTTTTATAAATCTTCAGAAGATCGGCAAAAGAGACATTTTTGATATTTTCCAGATGATCCTTGTCTTCCATGGGTTATGTGATAGCGTATGTGATATCGTCTGTCAAGGTTATATTTTACATTTTTCCTCTGTCGGGTTAAAATTTACGGCATTTTCAATAGTTCCGAACAAGTATAGAAAATTGAACTGCCTTTGATGCAGGTGCTCTGACCAAAAAAATCCATTTCAACTCGCTCCCGCTGAATTCAGGCTCCCGTTCAAAAGGAAGGAGTAAACTTCTCCCATGAAAATCACCCCTGATTTATTCGAGGCTTTTTCGAAATGTCCCACCAAGTGCTGGCTGCAGGCCGCTGGTGAGCTAAGCTTTGGCAATGCGTATGCAGAATGGGTGAAATCGCAAAATGCGTCCTACCGCGCCACTGCAACCGAACGGCTTCTTTCAGAAATACCCAAAGAAGAATCTGCACTTTCGCCGCCGCCGGAGAATCTGAACGCCAGCAAATGGTGTCTGGCGGCCAGCCTAGTCGTGCAGACACAAAGACATTCCTGCGATTCAGCAGGTTTGGCGTGCGGAGATGGACGGTTAGGTATCGCTTCCATTATTCCTATTGCCAATCTTGCCACCGTTGCTTTGGCAAGCCCAAAGAATTCTGGGAGGGCACACATTACGGTCGGAATGTGGTGGCTCTTCTTGTCTTTAAGGTCATTGAGTTGTGCGAATCTCAAAGAGCAGCCGCCCAAGAAATGAACACGATGTTCCGTCTGGGAATTTCCGATCGGCAAGTTTACCGCTTGAAGGTCAGTGCTGCGAAAGTTTTCGAGGAAACCCGTCAAAGTATCCTATTACATATGATTAAGGGTCCCTTGATCCATGCAGATGAAACGCGGATAAACCTATATGGTAAGGCCGCCTATGTCTGGGTTTTTGCTACCTTTCGTGAAGTTGCTTTTTTTTACGCCGAAACGCGTGAGGGAGAAATTCCCCAGAAACTGCTCCGTGGGTTCAACGGCGTGCTTGTGTCTGATTTCTATGCAGCTTACGATTCGTTTCCGTGTCCTCAACAGAAATGCCTTATCCATCTAATGCGTGATCTCAACGACACATTGCTGGAGTATGCCTATGACGAGGAAGTAAAAGGAATCGTGACGAGTTTTGCCGAGCTTCTCAAAAATGTTGTGCAGACTATCGACCGACGTGGCCTGAAGAGACATTTTCTGCGAAAGCATATTGTTGAGGTCGAGCGATTCTACTGAAAATTGTTGCGAACAACTTACATGAGCGAAGCTGCTCTGAAGTGCAAAGAACGATTCGAGAAAAACCGCGATAAGCTCTTTACCTTCCTGAACTATGATGGCGTACCTTGGAACAACAACAATGTTGAGCACGCAATTAAATCCTTCGCGAGACTGAGGCGCGCAATTGAAGGATTGTCCACACCAAAAGTTATCGAGGAATACCTCATTCTCTTGAGTGTTTGCCAGACCTGCAAATACATAGGCGTAGACTTTCTTGATTTCCTACGTTCGGGTGAGAAGGACGTTCACGCGTTCGCGGAGAGTCGGCAAGGGCGAAATCGAAGGCTTACCCGTGACTCTTCAATTGCGGTCACGTTCACCGCAACCAGAGTGTCCGGCCTGGACTGTAAAGATAGCTGAATATGAATTCCATGTTCGCCTCGAATGTGGCCACTATCTCCGTTTTCCGGCCACAAAATATGGGGTGCTATATCAGTGATGATTATAGGTGTGTACCGGGGCGGCCAATATTCCGGTTGAGCAATCATATTATGGGATGTTTCGCCAACTACGAGGGGTTCTTTCGGCGGATTTCAGATAGCCTCTCCAGCGCGTATCTTTTTCACGATGCTTATTGAATACTGTTCGAAAGAAAGTATGCACGTGAAAATTACTCAGTGCTATATTACAGGAAGCTATACGTCAACCGCCTATCGGTAGATTACGTACACGAATTCTGTTTTGATCAAAAACAACAACACAACCCTTTTCCAAGCTTTCTGTTAAATCTGGTAGATTTGCTAACAGAACTTTTATCTGTGTTTCAGGTCGACGAATGTATCGTATCCCGCCGATTTTAATCCATCTGCTACCAGAGGAGACAAGGCATTATCGATCAGGAATTTCATGCTTGCATTACCAGTGGTAATTCGCGTTCACGGAGTGCTTCCGCTGCATAACGGAGAGATTCAACGATATCTCCCTTTTCAAGATCCGGATAGGCCGCCAAGATTTCCGCATCGCTCATCCCTTCCGCCATCATAGCGACTATCGTTGCCACGGGAATCCTCAAACCACGGATACAAGGCATCCCATTCATCTGGTATGGATCGATAGTGATTCGCGAAAAGCTCATACATCCACCTCCTTCAACCTACTGCTTGATTCTCCGACATGGTCAATACAATTACATTAACACGTTTCTCAGGAAAATTAAACCACTCACCGTCTATGCAATCAAACCGGGCATACGCGGTGATCATTGTGATCGCTTTTGTCTTGACAACCGGCAGGCGGTTCAAGATAATCACACACTGTCTGGTAAGGGATCAAGAATGTAGAAATCCGGGGAAGGAGAATAGGGGATCATGGCAAAAGAAATCCGTGCAGCGAAATTGAATACGGAGCAGTTCATCTCGGACAAAGTGAGGGAAATCAGAAAAATCGTCGGGAAAGGCATAGCCATCAACGCCCTCTCCGGAGGGGTTGATTCGTCTGTGGTGACCGCCTTGGGTCACCGCGCTCTCGGGGACCGACTCAAAACCTGCTTCATCGACAACGGCCTCATGCGGCAGAATGAACCGAAACAGGTGAAATCCCTCTTCCAGTCACTCGGCATTCCCGTAGAGATCATTGACGCCAGGAAGGCCTTCTTCAAGGCCCTGAAAGGAGTGACAGACCCCGAGGAAAAACGGGAGGCGGTTACCCAGACGTTCTATAAAAAAGTGTTCGGTGAATTGGTCGTGCAGAGCAGAGCGAAACATCTCCTCCAGGGAACCATCCTGACGGATATTGAAGAAACTGTGGCGGGGATCAAACGGCAGCACAATGTCTTTGAACAGCTCGGCATCGATCCCCAGAAGGCATTCGGTTATAAGATTATCGAACCTCTGATCCAGCTGCGCAAGGACGGTGTACGCAAAGTGGGGGCCGCTCTGGACCTGCCGGCATCGCTTTTTGACCGGATTCCTTTCCCCGGACCGGCCCTGGCGGCGCGGGTATTGGGTGAAGTGACGCCAGACCGCGTGAGGATCGTCAGGAAGGCCACGGCCATTGTGGAAAAAGAACTGTCTAAGATGAAAGTTTTCCAGTATCTGGCCATCCTGCACGAGGATCGCGTCACGGGCATGCGGGATGGGAAAAGGGATTTCGGTCTCCAGATCGAGGTCCGTTGCTGGGACAGCGTCGATGCCCGATCTGCCGCGGCAACGAGATTACCCTATGAAACCCTGGAGAGGATTGCCGGGAAGATCATTAAAGACGTCCCCGGCGTGGTCAGCGTGACCTATAACATCACCCCGAAACCACCTTCAACCATCGAAGCGGTATAACCGGGAATCGCTGCAGGGTCACAACCTGCCTGTCTGCTAAAAGGCTGAAAAGAAGGAACCCCTTCCAATCGCTGACGGGGCTTTTTGAAATGAATATTGACGACCTCGTAGGAAGTCTTAAAAGCCGTCAATATTCTATAAGGGCGGGTCAGGACAATTGCTGTCAGGCCGGGAACAGATCCTTGGTGGAAAAGTTGGGTTCACTGGTGAGATTGACCCCCAGGCGCCTCAATCCTGCCTCATCGCCGGGAGTGGGGATGTGGGTGATATGAACTTCGCATCCTCTGAGTTCTTTCAGTTTTTCGATGGCCAGTTGAGCCGCCGAATTAGTTGTGGCGCTGATGCTCAGGGCAATCAGTGTTTCCTCCAGATCGAGACTGACGGATTTTTCGTTGAGGATATCGGTCTTCATATTTCTCACGGAGTCCGTGATATAAGGGGGCAACAGGGTAATCTTGCCGGGGATGTCGGCAAGAGACTTGATGGCATGCAGGATCAGGCTCGACGCCGCATGCATCAGCGGGGAGTTATTGCCTGTGATGATGGCGCCGTCTTTTAGCTCGATCGCGGCGCCGCAATAAATCCCTTCGTTTCCTTTATTCTGTTCCTGCGCATCCCTGGCAGCCCGCCATGCGGGTCCGACGACACGGCGATCATCAGGACTGATATTGAAGTCCTTCAGAAAGAGCTCGACTCTTTGAACCGTTTCCTTGTCGGCAAATCCCATGATGTACTCGCAACGGTATCGATAATATCGCCGGATCACTTCCTGCTCGGCCGCGTGTCTGGTGATGTCGTCGTCGATGATGGCAAATCCGGCCCTGTTCACACCCATGTCCGTTGGTGAACTGTAAAAGGAATCCCCGCCCGTGATTTTTTCAAGGATCCGTTTTACAACCGGAAAAACCTCCACATCCCGGTTATAATTGACCGCTTTTTCGTCATAGGCTTCCAGATGAAAAGGATCTATCAGGTTGAAATCCCGAATATCTGCAGTGGCCGCTTCGTAGGCCACATTCACCGGATGCTTGAGGGGCATGTTCCAGATGGGAAAGGTTTCAAACTTGGCATAACCGGCTTTAACGCCCCGCCGGTATTCATGGTAAAGCTGCGACAGACAGGTGGCAAGTTTACCGCTTCCGGGGCCGGGGCCGCTCACAATCACCAAAGGTTTATCGGTTTCAATGTATTCATTGGCGCCGTATCCCTCATCGCTCACAATCGCTTCGACATCCGTCGGATATCCCCTGGTGAAGCGATGCGTGAAAACCCTGATGTTTCTCCTTTCCAGTTTGTTCTTGAAGAGTTGCGCCGCGGGCTGATGATCGAAACGGGTGATGACGACACCCATGACATTCACGCCCCAGTTCCTGAGATCATCGATCAGCTTGAGGGCATCGGAATCATAAGTGATCCCGAAATCGGCCCGGATTTTCTTTCTTTCAATGTCCCCTGCGTAGATACAGAGCAGGATGTCGGACTTGTCTTTCAGCTCCTGGATCAGTCGCATTTTTACGTTCGGATCGTAACCGGGCAGGACACGGGCCGCATGATAATCATAAAGCAACTTGCCCCCAAATTCGAGGTAGAGCTTGTTATTAAACCGTTCAACCCTTTCTATGATCTTGGCTGTCTGCTCACAGATGTATTTTTCGTTGTCGAATCCAATTTTGTCGTGCATGTGTGAATGTGAATCCTCCTAATGCTGGACACCTCAGCTTGTTTAGATGTTCATCCCGCACTTGTATCATGCCTGATGAAACCATGATGCATTATTTTGAAATATGCGTACGGGCAATATAAAGCAAGCGGTCTCGTATGTCAAAAAATAAGCCTCGGCAATTCGGGTCGGCAGTATCTCATTGACACTCAATACCGTTCCGCTTATACTCCCATTGCGAAAAACCATGTCTTACCCGACAGAAGAATCATAAAAAAGATGGAGGATGATATGAAACTGCCGGATTACATTACGAAGGAAGCTGTTGGCAAGGTCTGCAAGGAACTGAAGATGAGAGATTGGACAAAACTAAAAGAAGCAAAGATTCAACCAAAAGAGGCAAAGACAGTGCTGGAACTGGTAAATGCCGAAAAAATGGCGATTGATCCTGAACAGTTCCGTATCGGCCTTCAAGTGGAACTGGAACATGGAATCAGGTTCAAGGATGCCAATATCACGAATAATCATCCGGTCATCACAGGAATGATCGTACTGGCCCATATGAAGGAATCGCTCGAATATTATAAACTCCTTGAAGTTGCCGAACTGGAAGGAGATCTTTTAAAGGCTATTGCAGCGGGAAATGCAAAGAAAATCAAGAACTACTATAAAAGGCTTGCACTGGCAAGAATTGCCCTGGCAAAGGCTGAAATTGCACAGGTGCAATGAAGAACTCCCGCCCGCAGGGGATGTTTCTTAAAAGAATTAAAACGGATAAGGGGATGATCTCCCTGCCCTCGGCAGGGAGAGGGGGATTGCGTTTGTTTGAACCGATAATATTGTGTGAGGTCATGCAGTGGAGGAGATTGTAAAAGCGGCCGTGGAAAAATGCGAAGGGTACCGTCTGAAGGGGTATCACTGTTCGGAGTCCGTCATCAGGGCCTGTTCCGAAGTATTACACATCGAACTGTCCGAGGAGATACTGCGAATTTCGAGCGGTTTCCGGGGCGGCGGCGGCGGGTACGGGGATCGCTGCGGGGTAACCGAGGCGGGTATCATGCTGATTTCCCATCTGTACGGGCGGACGGATCCGGAGGTCGATGTGTCCGGTTACAGTTATCTGATCAGGATTCTTCATGAAAGGTTCAATAAGGAAATGGGCGGTTACTATTGCCGCGTCTTGCGGCCTTTCGCCTATTACCTCAGCGGTTCGGCCCAGAACTGTTCGCATGTCTATAAAAAAGGGGCGGAGATTGTCACTAAGCTGCTCCTGGAAGCAGACCAGTTGATCAAGGACATGCCGGAAAGCGAACGATACGTGAAAAAAAACTGAAAAAGGCAGCAGGAAGAAATAAGGTTCATACAAGTGCGGTCCCGCATGCCCGGTGGTGTGTAACGGAGAAGGCCGCAAGGCCTTCCCCAATCCCGATTCAAAATGATGAAATACAATCAAGTTCAAAAGCCTAATTACATAATGGAGGACTTCTCCGCCCTGCGAATATAGCCGCAAAGAGCAAGCATAACCTTCCTCAGGAGGCCGGGAATCGTTTCCAGCAAATGGTCGAAAGATCTCGTATCCACAACCAATAATGTCATATCGGTCTCAGTGATCACATTTGCTGTCCGGGGCTCTCGATCGATGAGGGAAATCTCTCCAAAAAAGTCACCCGAAGTCAATTTTCTAATCGCCTTTCCGTTCTTTTGGACTTGCGCTTTGCCTTCTACGATAAAAAAGAATTCCCACCCTCTGCTCCCCTGCTTCGCCAAAACTGCCCCTGCCTTTACCGACACCGACTGTGCATGTTTTGCAATTTCGATAAGATGACGGTTGCTCAAGTTGCTGAACATGGGTACTTTTTTCAGCAGGTCGATCTTCTTGTCACGTTTGAAAGATAACATTCTGCTTCCTCCTTCCAAGAGAATTTCAAAACCAAAGTCTTTAGTAAAATGAACCCTTTTTCATTAACCTTCCCCTCATGGCAGATATACCCAAAGC
>Ga0180732_1001461_pt1 | contig 14607 bp, 15 predicted proteins | sample KR11_01MetaG_FD_148674 | JGI IMG/M metagenome (GOLD analysis project Ga0180732, IMG submission 148674) | Groundwater microbial communities from the Olkiluoto Island deep subsurface site, Finland - KR11_0.1 MetaG | ecosystem: Environmental > Aquatic > Deep subsurface > Groundwater | place...
TACAAATTCCTGAGAGTCATCAAAAACTTCTGTTTTTGAGATGCTCAAGACACCAAGAATCTGGTCAATTAGGGATTCTTGGGTGCGCTCAAGAATCTAAGATTCTTGACGACCAGACACGCCATACACTTCAGTGTATGGTTCTTGACAAGTAAATATTTAAAAGCGCTTTTTCTTCAATTTTCTATGAACCAATTAAAGAATAAACTGCATATCGGCATTATCCTTGACGGCAATAGGAGATTTGCCAAAAGGCTTATGAAAGAGCCATGGAAAGGGCATGAATATGGTGCAGAAAAGGTAGAAATATTATTTGACTGGTGCAAGGAATTAAATATAAAAGAACTGACTCTCTATGCTTTTTCTCTTGAAAATTTTAATCGCCCTAAAAGAGAGTTTGATTTTCTAATGAATATCTTTGAAAAAGAATTTACAAGGCTTAAAGATGATAAAAGACTTGAGAAAAACAAAATCAAAATAAGATTTATAGGTAAAAGGCAACTTCTTAACAAAGAAATTCAAAAGCTTATGAACGAGTTAGAAGAAAAAACAAAAAACAACAATAATTACATAATAAATTTTGCAATAGCCTATGGCGGAAGGCAGGAGATTCTTGATGCAATAAAAAAGCTCAAAGAGTCAGATGAAGAAATAAACGAGGAAAATTTTCAGAAAAATCTCTGGCTCTCCTCCCAACCGGATTTCATAATAAGAACAGGTGGAGAAAAACGAACCTCTAATTTCCTACCCTGGCAGGCAGTATACAGCGAATGGATTTTTCTTGACAAAATGTGGCCTGAATTTACAAAAGAAGACTTAATTGCCTGTATAGAAGATTTTCAAAACAGGCAGAGAAGGTTTGGGAAGTAAGTTAAAAGAATCGTGAGGGCCGTTATAAGAAAACAACTTCTAATTTGATCTTGTCAGGATCTTCAAAATAAACCGCATAATATTTTTCTGTATACTCGGGGAAATGTCTTGGGCTATTGTAAAGTAATTTTATTTTTCTAGGAAAAAGAAATTCTTTGCAAAATTTATCAACATCCTCTTTTTTAGAAACACCAAAAGCAAGATGATTTACACCGATATTTCTTCGGCGATATGATTTATTTTTGTTTTCTTTAGGAACCTCTTTCAACCATATGTCTGTTGGCTCATTTCTCATCCCCAATGAGCTATCTTCACATATTATCTTATAACCTAGATAAGTTAACAATTCTTTATAAAATGGAAATGATACTTTCTTATCTGAAACATAAATCTGTAAATGATTAAATGATGTTTTGATTACCATCATAGAAAAAATAATTCAAGACATTATAAAGTTTCGTATGCAGAGGAAAAAGTTAGTTCTTTAATCCTTAGGATTTATCTAAACATAAAGAATGAGCCTGCACAGCTCAGAGATTATGAAAATCTCTGGGACTTCAAAATTTGCATTTTGAAGTATTTGAACTGTGTTCAAATCTGAAATGAGCCTGCACAGATTTGAACTGTGGACCCCCACCGTATCAGAGTGGTGCTCTAACCAGGCTGAGCTACAGGCTCTCATTCAATACAGATAATATGTTTATTTTATAAAGGTTTTTAATTGGCTTACAAAACCTTTAAAAGCATATTTTTTCTACATAAACTATGGCACAGGAAAAAAAACAGGAGAATGTAAATAAATCCATGAAGGGTTTTTATCATTACATTCAGCAGGCATGGAAAAAACCAGACGTAGAATTATTAAGAAAAAGAATGGTAGATTGGAGAAAATCCGAAGCAATAGTCAAAGTTGAAAAACCCTTGCGTTTAGATAAAGCTCGCGCTTTGGGATACAAGGCGAAAAAAGGGTTTATCATTGCAAGAGTGAGAATAAAAAGAGGGGGGCATAAAAATCCAAAGATAAACAAAGGAAGAAGAAGCAAAAGGCAGACAATAAGAAAAACTCTAAAAATGAGTTATCAATGGATTGCAGAGCAAAGAACTGCAAAAAAGTTCACAAACCTTGAAGTTTTGAATTCATACAAAATAGGAAAGGATGGAATTCATTATTTTTATGAAGTTATTCTTGTTGATCCAAAAATGCCGGAAATAACATCCGATAAAAACATAAACTGGGTTTGCAATCCTTCTAATAAAGGGAGAGTCTTTAGAGGCTTAACAAGTGCAGCAAAAAAATCAAGAGGTTTAAGAACTAAATCTCACAACTTGAAAGTAAGGCCGTCTATAAGAGCACGTGGAAGATTAGGGAAATAGGATTAATCCTTTTGTTGAGTAGTGATATTGGCGGATAAATTTAACTTCTAATCGAAACTTAATTAAATATAATTTTCTTAATAAAACAATCATGCCTAAAAAACATTTCACAAAAGAGGAAGCTAAAAAAATTGGGAAACAACTTGGGATTAATTGGAAAAAGTGGAATGTCGAACAATTCAGAATGGGTATGGATGTTGAACTTGAACACGGAAAAATTCACAAAAGAACAAATGTCACAAATGACAACCCAATATCAACAGGAAAAATTGCCCTTGCCCATTTAAATGAATTTGCCGATTATTACACACGATTAGATAAGTTGGAAGAACAGGCAAAAAAATTCTGGAAGAGAAGAAAACCTTAAACTTAAAAACTCTGCTTATTTTATCCTCATTAAAGGTGAAAATGCTTTATAAAAAACTTGCAGAACTTTATGAAGAATTAGATTCAACAAGCAAACGCCTTGAAAAAACAGAAATTCTTTCAAAATTTTTTAGATACCTCCCAGAATCAGACAGAGAAACATTATACTTGCTTTTAGGAAACATCTATCCCGAATACAGCAAGAAAAAAATAGGAATCAGCAATCAGTTAACGATAAAAGCAATCTCAAAAGCAACAGGCATAAATGATAAAGAAATTGTAAACGAATGGAAATCCCTAGGGGATTTAGGAAAAGTTGGAGAACTCTTAACCAAACACAAAAAACAATCCACTTTAGCAAGCCATGTTTTAACAACTCAAAAAGTTCTTGAAAACTTAAGAAAACTTCCAGAGCTGGAAGGCAAAGGAACAGTGGATAAAAAACTTTCTTTGATAGTAGAACTTTTCACATCTGCTTCCCCAATAGAAGCAAAATATTTAATAAGAACTCTTATCGGAGATTTGAGAATTGGCATTCAAGAAAGCACAATTAAAGAAGCAATGGCATCTGCATTTTTTGACAAAGACAAAGAAGCAGCAAAAGAATTAGAATATGCAATAGACAAAGCAAACGACTTGGCAGAAGTTTTTGATATTGCAAAAAAAGGAAAATTAAAAGACTTAGATAAAATTTCACTTGAAGTGGGAAAACCAATAAAAGTTATGCTTGCCCAAAAAGTTAAAACAATAGAAGAGGGATTTAATGCTTTGGGAAAGCCATGCGCAATAGAATACAAATACGATGGTTTTCGTCTATTAATCCACAAGAAAGGAAATGAAGTAATTTTGTTCACCAGAAGGCTTGAAAATGTAACAAAACAATTTCCTGAAGTTGTAGATTATGTAAAAAAATATGTGGAGGGGAATTCTTTCATTTTGGATTCAGAAGCAGTGGGTTTTGATGAAAAAACAAAAATTTACAAGCCATTTCAAAGTATAAGCCAAAGAATCAGACGAAAATATGATATAGAGAAACTGCAAAAAGAGTTGCCAGTAGAAGTGAATGTTTTTGATATTATTTACTACAATAGCAAATCCCTGATAGACGAACCATTTGAAAAAAGAAACGCTTTAATAAAAAAGATAGTTCATAATCAGAAATACAAAATAATCAGTGCAAAACAGATAATAACTGACAGCAAGGAAAAAGCAGAAGACTTTTATAAAAGGGCCTTAAAAGACAACCAAGAAGGAATAATGATGAAAAGTCTTAAAGCTCTTTACAAGCCAGGCAGAAGAGTAGGATACATGCTGAAAATGAAACCTGAAGAGCGTGATTTAGATTTGGTTATTGTTGGGGCAGAGTATGGAACAGGAAAAAGAAGTGGATGGCTGTCGAGTTTTATTCTTGCATGCAGAGATAGTAAAACAGGAAAATTCCTTGAAATAGGAAAAATGGGAACAGGCATAAAAGAAAAAGAAGAAGAAGGTATGTCTTTCCACGAACTTACAGAGAAAGTTAAGCCTTTAATTATAGAAGAAAAAGGAAAAACAGTAAAAATCAAGCCGAGAATAGTTCTCTCTATAACTTATCAGGAAATTCAGAAATCTCCAAATTACAGCTCTGGCTTTGCTTTAAGATTTCCAAGATTTACCTCTCTCCGCCCAGACCGCTCTCCAAATGACATTTCCACTTTAGAAGAAATAAAAAAAGATTTCTCCAGCCAAAAAAGAAATTATAAGTATGGATAAATTAAAAAAGCTAAGATTTCTAATAATAACATGAAGAGTAAATTAACAATTCCTTTGTTTATAATCAATTTGATAATATTAATCACATTGTTTATACAATTTTTAAACGCAGTGTTTTATGAAATAAAAATAGGAGGATATCTTGAATTTATTTTATTTATGATGAATTTGGTAGGAATATTTGCATATCCTATTTTAACAATAATTTCGGGGGTATTAATTTATACCATTAAGAAAAGCAATCTGGAAGGAATGAAACTTTCCATAAGCTCGTTTGTCATTTCGATAATTAATATAATATTAAATTATTCTCTTCTTAAAGGTGCTTTTAAATACGGTCTTTGGTCTTGATTCTTAACTCCCCAAAACTCTTTATAAAGCTTTATAAAGGTATTTTCTATAATTTTAATATCGGAAACTAATATTTAAGTTTTTGAGACAGAAAATTTATAGCAAATTTTCTGTATTGAAGAATAGCAAAAATCAAATGACAGAAGCAAAAAACAACTACAAGGTGCAAAATATTGTTGCTACTGCATCTTTAGGAAAGCCAGTCCCATTAACAAAATTGGCAAGAACACAGCCAAACACAGAATATAATCCCGAAACTTTTCCAGGATTAGTATTAAGAGTGAAAGAACCCAAATCAGCGGTTCTTGTTTTCTCGTCAGGAAATCTTGTGTGCACAGGAACAAAATCTACTGCACAAGTCAGGCAGGTTATAGACGCTGTAATAAAACAGCTAAAAAAGATAAATGTCAAAATAACTACAAAGCCAAAAATAACTGTTCAGAATATCGTAGCCTCTGGTTCTATCAATTTAAAGTTAAACTTAAATTTTCTTGCATTAGAAATGAAGAATACCGAATACGAACCAGAGCAGTTTCCAGGCCTCGTTTACAAGCTTATAGAGCCAAATGCGACTTTTTTATTGTTTAGCAATGGCAAGCTTGTTTGTACAGGAACAAAGAACAAGCAGCAGTTAGAAGACAGCATGACTCAGCTTACAAAAAACATCAAAGTTGCCTTGAAAAATTATTAGATATCATGTAATTCTATAGTAGTATCATGTAGGAAGTTTTATAAATAGATATATCTGCATTTATTCTATGAACATAAATCAGAAAATAAATGAGAAGAGCAAAGATACAGGGAGAAAAGTTCTCTCTACTAAGATAGAAGAAAAATCATTATTTAAAGGAAAAGACTTAGGGCTTTTAAAAGAAGTTTATGAATTCTTAGCGAAAGGAGGAAGTGATAATACATGGCTTCGTGGTTCTGTTGTGGAAAAGGCTATAAGAGGAGAACCAAGGCACTATCAAGATATAGACTTGTTAGTATCAGAAGGTTATAGCTCAGCAATACTCTTGTCTTTTCTTAGTCTAAAATATGAAAAGTATAAAGACTGGAAAGTAGAGAATTTATCCAAAAGGGTAATAGCCGGATATGTCGGACGACCAGCAATAGCTCATAGATTTAAAATCAGAAGTGCGAAAACCAATACTCCGATAGATATATCTTTTGAGCCAATTTGATTAAGATTCTTTTTTTTACCCCTTCAGAATAAAAAACCTCCTGTTTTTACATAAAAAGATATCTATATCTCCTAATAGAAATTAATAAAAACAAATCCTTCAGTACTATTTCATGGATAAATCCAAAATAGAGGGATTGATAATTGAAGCCAAAAACTTCTTTGATTTTTACAAAAAGAACATAGGGGAGTCAATAAGAAGAGGGGTTAGTGTCATCGAATTAGATTTCAGCCATTTAACTGAGTTTTCTAACAGCTTATCTGACCAGATTTTGATCAGCCCAGAAGAAACTTTAAGACTGATGGAAATTGCATTGGAAGAATCGGGTTTAGTTAACAATGTAAGAATAAGGCTGACAAATCTTCCAGAAGTGCATTTGATAAGAATAAGAAATATCCGTTCAAGAAACCTGAATGAATTAATTATGGTTGAAGGAATTGTAAGGCAGGCTTCTGATGTCAGACCACAGGTGGTTAACGCAAAATTTGAATGCCCGAGTTGCGGGACAGTCCTTTCAGTATTACAGATGGAAAAGAAGTTTCATGAACCTTCACGATGCAGTTGCGGAAGAAAAGGCGGTTTTAAACTCTTAAGCAAAGAAATGGTAGACACTCAAAGAATTGTAATAGAAGAATCTCCTGATTCATTAATCGGCGGAGAACAGCCTAAGAGGATGAATGTATTCTTAAAAGAAGATCTTGTAGAGCCGCGAATGGAAGAAAAAACAACTCCTGGAAGCAGAGTCAGAGTTATTGGAATTTTAAAAGAAGTCCCAGTCCCTTTAAAAACAGGGGGGCTTTCAACACGCTTTGAAATAGCAGTGGAAGCAAATAATCTTATTCCTCTTGAAGAAACATTTGAAGAATTGAAAATAACAGAAGAAGATGAAAGGCAGATTCTTGAACTTTCGAATGACCCGCAAATTTTTGAAAAACTTGCCAGAAGCATATGCCCCAGCATCTATGGGTATGAAGAAATAAAAAAATCACTTGTTTTGCAATTGTTTGGAGGAGTTAGGAAAACTCATCCTGATGGTTCTAAAAGCAGAGGGGATATTCACATTCTTCTTGTCGGAGATCCGGGAGTAGCAAAAAGTATAGGGGGAGGGGGAAGAGTTTTCTATTATAATAACGAAGAATTAGGATATGAAGCTATTGAGAAAATATTTGAAAAATTTGGAGAACGACCAAAAAATCTAAAAACATTAACAATAGACACAAAAACCCACAAACCTATATGGGCAAAAATTGACAAAATTATAAAACATTTGCCTGAAAAAGAATTAATAAAGATAACAACCGAACATGGAAAGCAGATAATAGCCACTAAAGACCACTCATTTATAACTCTTTCAGTAGAAGGAGAAATAATCCCTATAAAAGGAGAAGAACTGACAGAGAAATCTTATCTGCCTCTTCCAATAAACTTTCATAAACAAACAATTAATGAAATAAAAACAGAAAAATTCAATACCTATAAAACAAACTCAAAACAACTACCAGATTCAATAAAATTAGACAAAAATTTTGGATTTTTCATAGGGGCATTTTTAAGTGAGGGGAATATTCGTGCAGGAAAATCAATAATAATCTCAAATAAAAATAGCAAAATAAAAAGTAAGGTAAAAGAATTCTCAAAAATAATAGGATTAAACACTAATGAAAACAAAACAACTATAATAATTAATTCAAAAAGTCTTGCAAATCTAATAAAATTTTATTGTTATGATAAGGGGGATATAAAAACTAAAGTAAAGGGAAATTACTCCAGAATAAAGAAAATACCTGAATTCTCTTATTTTGCTCCAAAAGAATTTATAAAGGGATTAATTTCAGGTATTTTTTCAGGCGATGGCAGGTTCGCAAAAGATAAAAAAAGAATCAAAGGAGTTGAACTAATAACTGTCTCAAAAAAATTAGCAGAGGGCACATCAGATTTATTATTTTCAATAGGAATTCTCAATAAAATAAAAAAATCCCATTATAAGTATAAAGAGAAGGCAACATTTTATTATAAAGTATACATCCCTAGCCCAATGATAAAAAAGTTTAGAAAATCTTTCAATTTCTATGGGAGAGAATTCTTAAAATATCCAAAACCAATTTATAGTTATAACAATGAGATTCCATGCGGAGAATTAGTTTATTCACTGACAAAAAAATTAGGGTATAATAAAAGAATAGGCGGGGACCGAACTTTTGCAGCAGAAATGAGAACTGTCAGAAAAAGAAATAAAATAGGAAGAATAAGATTAAGAAAAATAATAAAATTGTTTGAAAGAAAAACAAAAGAGAATTTAAAAGAACTGAAAATACTAAAGAAAATTGCTTATAGCCCAATAATCTGGTCAAAAATAGAAACTATAGAGGAAATTGAAGAAAAAGAGCAGTATGTGTATGATTTAAGCATACCAAGAACAAACACTTTTGTAGCAAATGGAATCGGTGTTCATAATTCAGTTACTTTGGTTTTTATGGCAGCCATATCACCAAAAGGAAGATATGTTGTAGGCAAAAGTGCATCATTAGAATATAACGAGCCATTATTAATTATGGAAGAAGGAAAACAAAAATTCGTAAAAATAGGCGAATTTGTAGATAGATTTTACTCAGAGAAAAAAGGAGGATTTGTATCATGTGATAAAGAAATAAAAGCATTATCCTTAAATCTTGAAACAAAAAAATTAGAATGGAAACCAATTAAAGCTGTTTTCAGGCATAAAAATCAGGGGAATTTAATTTCCTTTTCTTTTGAGACAGGCAGAAAAATAAAAATTACAAAAGATCACAGCATATTTTCAATAGAAGACGGAAAAATAATATGCAAACCTGCTCAAGAATTGAAAGAAGGAGATTTTGCAGTAATTCCAAAAATAATTCCTACTACTCAAAGAGAGCTTTCAGAAGATATAGCAAAGTTTTTGGGATATTTTATTGCAGAAGGGCATTTATATAACAAAGAGGGAAGCTATAAAATAGAATTTACTCTTAATAAAAAAGAGATGCATATTGCTTCAGAGATTAATTGCTTTTCAGAGAAGTTTTTTAAAAAAGAAGCAAAAATATCAAAACATGGAGAGAATGCTATAAGAGTCACAATATATGGAAAAGATCCCTATCTCCAAATGTGTTCATGGTTAGGCGAAATCGCTCATAAAAGAGCAGGTTTTAAAGGAGTTCCAGAATTGATTTTAAATTCTAATCCTTTAGCAAGGCAATCATTTTTTTCCTCATATATAGAAGGAGATGCAGGTGTTTCAAAATCCGGAAAACTGATTTCAGAAATAATGTACATGAATCTTCAAGATAAGATAATATCTTCATGCATTGAAAGAAAAATAAATCGAATCGCTCTGCTACAAGATGGCAGAAAAATAAATTGCAAAGGATACAGATATGATTTATTATCCCCAAATAGAAATAAAAAGTTTAAAAATATAAGGCTAAACTTCCCTATTGCTTGTCTCTCGGATAATTTAAAAAAATTTTTCAAAAGGAAAATCAAGCAGGGGTATAACCGAATAAATATAGACAGGATAGACAACAATATGCTATACTGCAGATTGTTTTTTGTAAATAATAAGAATAAGATTAATGGAAAAGAATTAAGAAAAGTTTTTGGAAAAAATGCTTTGGAATATTTCTCAGAGCATAATGATTTGTTTTTAAAACAGAAAAAAAGCAGGGAAGTAGAATTCTCACTTACAGAAAAAGGAAAGAAAGTCTGTGAAGAAATTGAAGAGTTAAAAGAGATTTTAGAGAGTGATGTTGCATTTATCAAGATAAAAAAAATTGAAGAAGTAATCTCTGATAAAGAATGGGTTTATGATATTTCTGTCCCAGACTGCGAAAATTTTATTGCGGGGTTTGGGGGGGTATTATGCCATAATTCTGGGGCAGGTATTACTGCTACAGTAGTAAGAGATGAATTCTTAAGAGGGTGGAGTTTGGAAGCAGGTGCAATGGTTTTGTCAAACAAGGGGCTTGTTTGCATTGATGAACTTGAGAAAATGGACCCAGTAGAAAGAAGCGCGATGCACGAGGCAATGGAGCAGCAAACGGTCACAATAAGCAAAGCTAATGTTCAGGCAACCTTGCGAGCAGAAACAAGCGTTCTCGCGGCAGCAAACCCAAAATTCGGGAGGTTTGACCCTTTTCAGCCAATCCCACAACAAATAGATATTCCCCCTACTTTGATAAACAGATTTGATGTTATCTTTACATTAAGAGATATTCCTAATAAAGAGAAAGATGAAGCAATCGCAGACCACGTTTTACACGAGCACCAGCAAAAAGGTGAAGAAATGATTATCTCAAAAGAATTTTTCAGAAAATATGTAGGCTATGCAAAACAAAAGATTCATCCTCTTTTATCAGATGAAGCAGTCGGAGAGATAAAAAAATTTTATGTTAACTTAAGAAACACCCCTGTTTCTTCAGAAAGTGTTATGCGCCCAATACCCATATCTGCAAGACAACTAGGAGCATTGATAAGGATGTCAGAGGCTTCTGCAAAAATAAAGCTTAGCAGTGTAGTAACAAGAGAAGATGCATTAAAATCAATTGAACTAATGAAATATTATTTAATGCAGGTGGGTTATGATGCAGAATCAAAAACATTTGATATTGATAAGATAACTACTGGAATTGCCACCTCTCAAAGAAACAAGATTATATTAGTAAGAGAAACTATCTTTAGATTAGAAAACCGGCTTGGAAAATTAATTCCTGTTGAAGAAGTTGAGAAAGAACTGGAAGGCAAGCTGGATAAAAGCGAGATTGAAGAATCGATAAACAAATTAAACATCTCAGGAGATGTTTTCAAGCCCAGAAGAGGTTTTGTCCAGAGAACTTAGATTAAAAGTTGAAGATGTAAAAAAATATAGTATAAACTTAAATAGGATATTCCACACTTAATAAAAATGCCAGAGCCGGAATTTAAAAGAAACATTGCATACAAGCTGAGAATAAATGATATTTTAATAGGCAAGCCGATAATAAATCAAGAAAGATTTGCTTTTCTTGAATTAGGAGACAAGAAGATTATAAGAGTGAATATAATCGGGAATATTATCGAAAAATACAACAGCGAAGGGGAAAAAAGATATTCATTCGTAACTGTTGATGATGGTTCCGGGCAGATTAAGCTAAAATCATTTGGGGATGATGTTGAGAAACTAAATGAGATAGTTCAGGGGCAGACTGCACTTGTGATTGGCGTTTTGAGGAGTTTTAATAATGAAGTTTACATTTCTCCAGAAATTATAAAAGTCCTCCCGCCAGAATACCTTCTTGTTAGAAAATTAGAAATTGAAAAACAAAAGAGCATAAATTCCCCCCCATTAGAAAAGGAAAAAATAATTGCAATAAAAGACAGCTTGTTAAAGATGATAAAAGAGGCAGAGCCAGAGGGAGGGTTGGACGCAGATAAGATAATTCTCACCCTAAGTGATTTCTCCCCAGATATGCTCAACCAAGAAATCAAGAAACTTTTAGAAGAGGGAATTATATTTGAACCGAGGCCGGGAAAATTGAGGTATTTGGGATAAGGTTAATAATGAAGGATTAAGCTAGTGGTTAAACTGATTTATTTGCACAAAGTATTCACCAATTCGATTCTGGTATCACCCATATTTTCTATACTATAATAATGCTTATATATTATTAACAGATTCTCTCTATGTGGCTAATGAAAATGTTTTATCAGTAAGATATGCAACTCCTGAAATGAATAATATTTTCTCAGAAAAGGGGAAGATACTTTTAGAAAGAGAATTATGGATTGCAGTTATGATTGCTCAGAAAAGTCTTGGGTTGAATATTCTTTCAGAAGATATAGAAAAATTTGAAGCTACTAAAGGAACGATAGATTTAGAAGAAATAAAATCTATAGAAAGCATAACAAAACACGATGTTAAAGCAAAAATAGAATATTTTGTTAAAATAGCTGGAGCAAGTCAACAGCTTCATAGAGGAATGACTTCAAGAGATTTAACAGATAATGTGGAGCAGATGCAATATTGGAATGCTTCAAAACTTATTCTTGATAGAAATGTTTCTGTTTTAAGACATTTTGTAGATAATTCACACAAATATTCTAATTATATTTTAGCAAGAACACATAATCAACCTGCACAAGCAACACTCTTGGGAAGAAGATTTTCAATGTGGGGAGAAGAATTAATGTTACATTTAGGAATTTTTGAAAATTTTGTAGAGAACTATCCATTAAGAGGAATTAAAGGAGCAATTGGAACACAAACAGATATGATAAAATTATTAGGAAGCAAAGAGAAAGTACGAGCACTGGAAGAAGTTGTAGCAGAAAAACTTGGATTTAAGAAAATATTAAAATCTACTGGGCAGGTTTATCCCAGGTCTCTTGATTATGCTCTATGCAATAACCTTGCACAGTTAAGCGCTGCTCCTGCAAATTTTGCATTTACTATGCGTTTAATGGCCGGATTTGGTCTTGTAAATGAGGGATTTGATGAAGAACAATCTGGAAGCAGTGCCATGCCTTATAAAATGAATACAAGAAGCTGTGAGAGAATAAACGGGTTTGCAAATCTTCAAAAAATGTACGCCGATGGAGCTTCAAGAATTTCTGGAGACCAATGGCAAGAAGGAGATGTTTCATGTTCTGCTCCGAGAAGAATTATAGGACCTGATTCTTTTTATACAATGGATGGTTTATGTGAGACTACTTTGACTGTTTTGAATAATATGAAAGCCTATGAAGGAGAAATAGTTCATGAATTGGATAAATATCTACCATTTATTGTTACAACAGAGCTTATGCAAATGGCCACTAAAAAAGGAGTTGGTAGAGAAGAAGCACATAAAGCAATAAAAAGACATGCTGTAGCTGAATTGGACAGAATGAGGAGAGAAGGAAGTTCTAAAACAAATCTTCCAACATTATTAGCGAATGAGCCAATCTTTTCGGGTTTAATAACCAAAGAACAGATAAATGAAATAATTGCAAATAAAGAAGGGCAAATAGGGAATGCAAAAATGCAAATAAAAGGAGTTTCTTCTGATGCTCAATATTTCTTTTCTAAATATGCCCAGGGTAGAGATTATGAACCTAGGCCCATACTATGAATAAGTACCTCTTTACAAAGTATATCCTTTAGGATATATTCTTTTACACCGAGTATTCCGAGGTTCAACTCCCCGTTGGCTATTTCCATAATCTTACTTCTTAAACTTCCTGTTGAAATAATAAGCCACCCATATCAAAGCGATTAAACCAATTAGAGAAATAACAAATCTCATCCAATTTTCAGTGTATCTCCAATAACCACCAACACCATAAATTATTGTCCCTATACCCCCGGCCATCAATCCAGCTCCAACAACCTCCAATCCAAAAATCAAAGCTCCGAGAATAATAACTACTATTCCGATAGGTATTGCAGTAAGAAAAACTTTTTTGTAAAACTCTTCATTTGCAGTATCAAACTCTAATCGGCATTTGCTGTACAAATCACAAAAACCCTGCACAGTCGGCTTTGGCCCATAATCGGGGTTCCATCTTCCTCCAGCATCAATACAAGCTTCGGAATTATTAATAAAAACATTAACACTCTCATTGCAATAATCATTATATTGTGGCTGTTTATACAGCGTATTCACCCCACTAACCATTACTATAATTGTAACTACAAAAATAGCAATGCCCAATACTATATTCTTTATGTTCATAGTTAAACTAAGTGTAAAAGATTTATAAACTCTTCCAAATAACCCTTTTTATGGAAAATTATGAAGAACTTTTAAATGAAGCGTATAAAAGCATAAAACAAACCCAAGTTAGCGAGAGATTTGAAATCCCAAAAATAGAAGGGCATATTGAAGGCAAAAAAACAATCCTGACTAACTTTTTTCAGATTGCATCTTATCTAAGAAGAAAACCGGAGCATCTGCAAAAATTTTTATTAAGAGAGCTTGCAGCTCCAGGACAGGTAGAAGGAGACAGGTTGGTGTTGAATATAAAAGTTCCGAGTGTAAAAATAAACCAGAAAATAGAGCAGTATGCAAAAGAATTTGTGATATGCAGAGAGTGTGGAAAGCCAGACACAGAAATAATGAAAGAAGATAGATTGATGTTTATTCATTGTCTTGCGTGTGGGGCAAAACATTCTGTAAGAAGCCAAATATAAAGGTTTAAAAAAAGAAATTGCTATCTACAATTAATAAATTCCTTTATGATTTATAGGAATTGGAGAATGTTCATGAAAATTTTATCTTTGGACATTCTGAACATAAATAAACAGGAGGTAAAAAAATGACAGAAGGATATTGTGTTAAATGTAAAAAGAAAGTAGAAATGAAAGACCCAAAAGAATCAAAGACAAAGAAAGGCACAAAAATAGCAAAGGGAAAATGCCCTATTTGTGGAACAACAGTATGTAGAATGGGCGGAATAAAATAAATTTTTAAATTTTTATTAATTATCAAAAAAACCTTGTGTTTTAGTTTTTAAACTTCAAAATCAAAAAGTCCTTGAGTTTACCATACTTTTTAAGGTGTGGTTTGTTTGGACTTTTGGATGCTCAAGAATTCAACTACATACTAAAGTAGGTAGTTTTTTCCAGAATTCTTGACATTAAAAATTTTGATAGCTTCAAGAATCCAAAGATTCTTGATAGTCATCGGAAATCTAATTTCCGAGATGCTCATGAATAAGAAGTATTCCTAACATT
>Ga0180732_1001462_pt1 | contig 14607 bp, 14 predicted proteins | sample KR11_01MetaG_FD_148674 | JGI IMG/M metagenome (GOLD analysis project Ga0180732, IMG submission 148674) | Groundwater microbial communities from the Olkiluoto Island deep subsurface site, Finland - KR11_0.1 MetaG | ecosystem: Environmental > Aquatic > Deep subsurface > Groundwater | place...
CAGGGACGTTTTGTCCATTTTTACCTGTATCTGTGTTCCGCCGAGCCTCTATTCCGTTGAACGGATTTGGAATATTCCGCTCCGATTCGATGCTTTCAACCTCTTTGCTCATGCTCAGGGTTTTACCCGAAAGACCTTCTTTTCGGCCTGGTACGGTTAACCCATTCTTTTCTACCGTTTCTGTTTCATTCATTTCCGGTGCTTTGAGTGGTTTGTTGGGCACGGGTTCTTTTCCTGCAGTTGCCGTTTGGCCCATAGACGTGCTGCTTTTCCCCGCAAAATCAGGGACGTTTAGTCCATTTTTACCTGTATCTGTGTTCCGCCGAGCCTCTATTCCGTTGAACGGATTTGAAATATTCCGCTCCGATTCGATGCTTTCAACCTCTTCGCTCACGCTCAGGGCTTTACCCGAAAGACCTTCTTTTCGGCCTGGTACGGTTAACCCATTCTTTTCTACCGTGTCTGTTCCATTTATTTCCGGCGCTGTGAGTGGTTTGTTGAGAACTGGTTCTTTTCCGGCAGTTGCCGTTTGCCCCACAGAAGCGCTGTTTTTCCCGGTAAAATCAGTGACGTTTAGTCCCATTTTACCTGTATCTGCTTTCCGCTGATCCTCTATTCCGTTGGAGGGTCCTGAAATATTCGGCTCCGATTGGATGTTTTGAACATCTGCCTTTTCTTCCTCCATCCCACCCATCTTATAAGATCTTATTGCTTCAGCCATTTGATTCATCAATTCAACAAGAAATGTATTTTCGGTTACGATAGATTTATCAGATATAACAGGATTTCTTAGAGGTTCATTTCCCTGCAAGATTTTTTTGTCTATCCAGTTTTTTATTTTTTCAAGGGCTTTTCCGTGTTTGGAATTAATACCAATCCTTTGAATTAAGCTGCCCAGACCTGCTTCGGTATGGACAATAGTTCCTTCTTCTACATTTTCATCCACAACCTTATTGCCATTTTGGTTGTTCGAAGAAACACCAAAATATGTAGAAAACAACCTGATGGCTTTTTCAAAGTCCTTTTCATTTTCAGTTATTGTTTTTAAAACATCAGGACGATCTGTCCATGAAGACAGTTTTTCATTTCCTTTTAAAAGTTGGTTCTCACCAGATACAAACCCATAATATTTTCTAAAATCCACGTGTTCTTTAAGGCCATTTTTATTTTTGCCTTGAACATCACTTCCCAAGTTGCCTTTTATTGAATTAAGCAATTGAATATCTTTCTGATCAACCCTTGGGATGTTATTATTGAGTGGATCGAATTCATCCAAATCATTATTTGCAATTTCTGAAGTATCAGCACCGCAGAAGGACTTTAATAAATTATTAAACCCAAAGTCATTTCCATTTCCGGAATTCTTAGTTTGGGATTCTAAATGTTCGGAAGCGACCAATAAACCAAACTGTTGAATGTTTATATCCATGGATTAGGGTTCCATTCTTCTTGTATATTGACTTGAGGCAAAATCATCAAGGTTGTTGGTCTCTATTTTTTGCAGCATTTTTAAATATTCATTTGTTCTCTTGATTTTTAAATTCTCTAATGATTTACGATTTTTTACGGCATTGATTAATTCGTTTCTTTTTACGTCTCTATTTCCTTCCATTTCGGCTATTTCATTTAAATGGTTCTCAAGATCTATATTTATTTTGCTTATAAAATCAGCATATAGCAAATATTCCTTAGAAGATGACCCTGCCGCTAATTTATCCTCAATAGTTTTGGACAGGTTTTGCCTTCTCAGAGATAGCTCATAATGTTTATTCTTTTCCTTCTTCAGTTCTCTCTCCATAACATTCAATTCATACTGAATAGAATCTTCAATGTTTTTTCGTATCTCAAGTATCTTATCTAATTCGAATTTATACATTGAATTCCCGTTTACTTTAATATTCTTCTCATCATATCGAGGCATTGATTAAATGGCACATGCTCATTGCTGTCCTGAATAAGAAAGTTATTTATATTATCAATAACAGCAATTGCATTGTCGATTTCCGGATTACTTTGCGGAACATAGGCTCCGATATTGATAAGATCTTCGGCTTTATGATAAACGGCTAGAATATTTTTTAATCTTCCGGCCATCTCTTTTTGTTCTTTTGAAATAATATCATTCATTACTCTGCTTATGCTTTTTAGGATGTCCAGCGCAGGATAATGGTTTTTCATGGCCAATTCCCTTGTAAGTACAATATGACCATCTAAAATTGATCGCACTGCATCCGCCACGGGTTCGTTCATGTCATCTCCTTCAACAAGAACCGTGTAAAGTCCTGTGATGGTGCCATCTTTTGATGATGTGCCGGCTCTTTCCAGGAGTTTGGGTAATATCGTAAAAACAGAGGGTGTATAGCCTTTTGTAGTGGGAGGTTCACCTATTGAAAGACCGATTTCTCTTTGGGCTTGGGCAAGCCGAGTCACCGAATCCATCAAAAGGGTTACATTCATTCCCTGGTCTCGAAAATATTCTGCAATGGTTGTGGCAATAAATGCACCTCTCATTCTAATTAATGGCAAATGATCGGAAGTGGCCACAACAACAACTGATTTCTCTAATCCTTCCTTTCCGAGTTGTTTTTCTATGAATTCATTGACTTCTCGTCCTCTCTCACCAATCAGGCCTATGACATTGACATCCGCTGAGCTGTTTCTTGCAATCATCCCAAGCAATACACTTTTCCCGACACCCGACCCCGCAAAAATACCAATACGTTGACCATACCCTGTTGTAAGCAATCCATTAATCGCTTTTACACCCAGGTCGATGGGTTCTTTTATTCTCTTTCTAAGCAATGGATTCATGGGTTCAGCATAAATTGGGTACTCTTTTTTAGCGAAAATTGGACCTTTTCCGTCAATGGGATTTCCTAATCCGTCAATGATTCTTCCTAAAAGTTCCCGCCCGACTGAGAAAGTGGCTTTATCTTTAAAAGTACTAACCCTATTACCTGGACCTATCCCTCTGATATCCTCAAGGGGAATCAACAAGGCTTTGTTGCCCTTAAATCCTGAAACCTCCGCTTTTATGCGTTGATCAGTTCCGTTGTTAATATGAATGTGACAGACACTTCCCAAGTTGGCTACCAATCCCTGAGCCTCAATAACATAACCAATAATGTTGGAAACCTTTCCTATTGTGTTTATAGGATAAGAGGTTTCTATGGCCATGTGATATTTGTTAAAGTCTATGGAGTCTTCCATACTATCCCTCAATTAATTACAAGCAGTCCAATTTAAATGCGTCTTCTATTACCTTGAACTGTTTTTCGATTCTAGCATCAATGTCACCTATATTCGTTTCAACGATACATCCACCAGGTGTAATATGCGCATCACCAACAATCTGTAATTCTTGCACATAATTTGCTATTTTTTTAAGTTCTATTTTATTGTCTTCCAACATTTTCATTTCTTCTGGATTAACTTTAATTTTAATATCTTCATGTCCGTCAACCTTTTTTAATGCCTCTTTGACAACATTCACTATAATTTTTTTATTAATAGATATTTCATTTCCAACAATCTTTTTTGCAATGGCTAAAGATAAATTTACTGCCTCGACTTCAATATTTCTTGATAGATTCAACTTTATGATTTGTATTTCATTAATAGCTTTTATTAATTTATTTAGAACAGGTTCTATTTCCTTTTTCCCGGTAAGAGAACCATCGTTAATGCCTTTCTGATATCCTTTATCAAATCCAATTTTTTCAGCTTCATCTATTTCTTTTTGATACATTTCTTCATAAGATATACAATCATATTTCCTCACGGTTAGCTCATTTAACGTTTCACTTTCGTTAAATCTTCTAAATTTCATTTCAGGTTTGCATTCGATTATTCCTTGTGTGTTGATGCCGAAGGTAGGAAAATTATGCAAATTTATATGACGGTTTTTTAAATATTGATCGTCTTTTACAATATCTTTATGCAATGTACTGATCTCCTCCACGCCCAGCCACAACTATTTCACTGCTTGCGACCATTTCCTGAATAATTTTATTGATCATCTGTTGAGCTTCTTCAACATCTTTCATTCTCACTGCTCCAAGAGTATCAATTTCTTCTGAAAGCATTTCAGCAGCACGTTTTGACATATTCTTGAAAACTTTTTGTTTAACTTCATCTGAGGCGCCTTTTAAAGCCAATGCCAATTCCTTTGTTTCAACTTTTCTAAGTATTTTTTGCATTCCCTTATCATCGATAAGAGCAATATCTTCAAATACAAACATTTTCTGTTTAATTTCTTCGGCTAACTCAGGATTATTTTTTTCAATATCAGAAAGAATTTGTTCAGCGATCATCTGATCTGAATAATTTAATATTTCAGCAAGTTGATCTATTCCACTGGTTTTTTGAACAGTACTTGATTGTTTGCTGCTCATAATATCTTTAAATACGTTATCTACTTCTTCAATAATTCCTGATAATATCTTGTCAAGATTGGCCATTCGAAGTGAAACATCAATAATAAGATCATCGGGAAAAGCTTTTATAACATCACTCGCAATATTCGAATCCAGATGAAGGGCTATTGCAGCAATGGTTTGTGGGTGTTCATCCTTTATTAAATCGACAATCTGTTCCGGGTCTGCATCTTCAAGTGACACCAACCTTAAAGGAGCGTTTTTCTCCTCTTTGCCTTTTACCTCTTTATTTTTCTTGGTCTGTGCGGCTGAATTTTGTTTATTATAATTATTTGGTTTTTTGCCCTGCTTTAAATCATTCATGAATTCTTCCGCAACCTTCTCAACAATATCTTGAGATATATGCCCTATTTGTTTCAAATGTTCCTGAACAACTATCTTTTCAGACACTTCAAGGCTATTTAATATCCCCAGGGATGCTTCCTTTCCTAGAGAATGTATTAAAATGGCTGCTTTTAGTGATCTTGATAAATTTCGAATATCCATATTATTCGCTTGATTTAAAGAGTCTTTTGTTATTGTAAGGAGAAGATCGCATTATGTTAGGATTGTGTTAACCATTGTTTTAATAATTCTACAGAAGAACCGTCCTTGGAAAAAATATCATTTGCCTGATTTTGAAAGGATATTTGTTTTTGCCCAGAATACATATTCCCCTCTATTTCATTGATTGTTTTCGGCAATTCACTTATCATGTCCCTGTTTGAAAAGGTTGCGGTAGTCAACCAGGCCACAATCGGTCGTACAACGAACATAAAGGTTAGTAAAATTATCATGACAGCCAAACCATATTTAATATAAACCGCGTTAATTCCTAATTTTGAAAACCACCCTGTTTTTGTCGATTCTTCAGCAGCAAAATCCGTTTTTGCCGTTTCAAAAGGCATATTGACTATTTCTAGAATATCCCCCCTTTTGTCATCAAAATTGACCGCTGTTTTAACGATATTTTTAAGTTTATCCATTTCATCGGTGGTTCTCTGAATATACTCAAAAGACTTATTGCCACTTTCGTCTGTAACCTCCCGATAAGTTCCATCTACGATTACCGCTATGGATAATCTTTTCATTTTCCCTATGGGTTCAATAATATGGCTTACCACTTTACCTATTTCATAATTTACGGTCTGGTCATTTTTCTGATACCCTTTTGCCCCGGCCTCCAAAGGTTCAACTTCATCTTTTGTCCCATCATTTTTAATGACTCCGGGAATACCCACCGGTATAGGTTCATTGCTGCTGGAGGTTTCATTAAAATGTTGTTCACTTCGTATAACTCTGTTTTCAGGAAAATACATTTCTTCTGTTTTCTCGAGCTTTTGGTAATCCATCAAACACGAAATCCGAACAGCTGCTTTGGCATGGCCTAACGCTGTTTCGATCATTGTTTTTACTCTATTTTCAAGACTCATTTCAATTTTTGATTGATACGCCAATTGATCATCGGATGATTTTTCAAACGGTTGACCTTGGTTTGTATCTGTCAGCATATTTCCGTTGTTATCCACCACTGTAACATTTTCTGGTTTAAGGCCCGGTATTGCTGACGATAATAAATGAATAATAGACTGAACCTTGTTTGCCGACATTTTCCTTCCTGGATAAAGTTTAATTACTACCGAAGCCGTTGCCGGCTGTTGTGTCTCTTCAAATATGGTTTTGGATGCCATTACAATATGCACCCTGGAATTTTCAATTTCATCAAACCGGTTTATTGTTCTGGACAATTCCCCTTGAAGCGCTCTTTGATAATTAATGTTTTGTGAAAATTCTGTCATTCCTATTTTTGTATCATCAAATATCTCAAATCCAACACCACCGCCCTGAGGTAGTCCGTTTGCAGCAAGCTTAATTCTTGTTTCATCAACGATTTCTTCAGGAATGGAAATTGAATTGCCTATGGCAGTAATTTTGAAAGGAATATTGTTTTCCTGAAGATATGCAACTACTGATCCGGCATCTTCCGAATTCATTCCTGAGTAAAGAACTTTATAATTAGGAGATCCTGCCCATGTCATGATAAAAACAAGACAAGAAATTGTAATGGCAAGAGTTAATAAAATGGATATTTTTTTTGTTAAGTTCAACCCGCCATACACTGTTTTAACTTGGTCCATCATTTTATCAGACATCTGTTACCCCTGAACTATCCTTTTAAATATCCTTAAATCGTTCCATACATATCCAGCTAAATCTGCATTCTGTAAACTTCCTGGTAGGCTGAAACAAGCTTATTCCGGATTTGCATCATTAATTGAAATGATATATCGGCTTTTTCAACAGCGATCATAGTATTGTGAATGTCGGTGTTTTGCCCTGAAGCCAATCCATTGATCATTTTATCGGATTCTTTATGAATGGAGTCCACTTCCTTAATGGTTTCAGTCAGCATTTTACCAAACGATTTAGTATTGTCAGTCCTTTCATTCGACTTTTCAATAAATGGATTGTTATAAACCTTTTGAATATTTTGTAATGATTTTATGGAATCCATAGATTATTTACCTATCTCAAGAGCTTTAACTGCCATTTTTTTGGTTGCATTTATTGCCGTAACATTGGCTTCATAACTTCGTGAGGCCATCATCAGGTTAACCATTTCTTCAATCACATTTATATTCGGCATCTCAATATAACCTTGGGCGTTTGCTTCCGGACTATCCGGTTCATATTTTGTGAGTGGCTTCCTTTTGTCTTCCACAATATTAAGTACCTTTACTTGGGAAAGGCTTCTATCCATAGTATCCTGCAATACGCCGTTGAAGCCTTTTTCATGGGGAACAGCTGCAAAAACAGGCTCCTTCCTTTTATAAGGCCCACCACCTTCCGTTTTTGTTGTATTGGCATTCGCAAGATTGGATGAAATTAAATTCATTCTGATACGTTGAGCCGTTAAACCGGAAGAACTTGTTTGCATGGCATCAAAAAAATTCATTTTCTCTTTATCCTCCGTTGATGGAACTTTTTAACATCGCATATTTCTTACTTAATATTTGAGCTGAAGCATTATAAAGAATACTATTTTCCGAAAGATCCGTCATAATTTTGTCCATGTTGATATCTTTATCTTCCCTCATAATACCATTAAGCGATATATTTCCAGCCATATTTGAAGATGTTTTCATGTGACGCTGGTTTGTCTGTTGTAATGCTACACTGCCAGTTTGTTGGGTAATTTTACCCATTGCTTCTTCTACCTGAAAATTGAAGGACTTGTAATTTGGCGTATCAATATTGGCCAGATTGGATGTGGCCATATTATGCTTTTTAGCTCTTAGGTCGAGGTTATTTTCAAGAGCCTTAAATGTTGATTCAAAAATTCCTGTTGTTTCCATTATATTCTCCGGTCTAGTGATTTATTCTAATCTGAGCAAGTAATATGCCAAGAATATTGTTTTTCATTCACTGTATGTTTAACCTGTTTAATCGGGTGGTTATAATTATCTTATCGGGTGGGTTGGCTTTTTTTTAAAATACACCGGGCACTTTTTGCCTACCAGAGTCATAAAGATGACACTTGGTTGATTTGGTTTTGATTTTCCCTGTATTCGTTTAATTTATTTCTGAGCGTTCTAATACTTATTCCTAATCGTTTTGCAGCTACAGTTCTATTTTCATTGACTTCATTTAGAGTTCTAAATATCATTTCCTTTTCCATTGTTTTCAAAGAATCAAACCCATAATCAAAGTTATCTTCCTTCGGTTGATTTTCCACCGATTCAATAAAAACATATTCTTCAGTTATGGTTTTGTTTTTTCCACTCAGCAATACTGCTCTTTCTATAACGTTTTCGAGCTCTCTTACATTTCCTTCCCAGGTATTATTATTCAATGATCTTCTTGCTCTTACATCGAGTGTTTTATATTCAAGGTGATATATTTTGCTGAATTTTATTAAAAAGTAATCCAATAGAAGGTCTATGTCATATTTTCTATTTCTTAATGGCGGGATTTCAAGGGGAATAACATTTAAGCGGTAAAATAAATCCTTTCTGAATTTATTTTCTTTTACAGCCAGTTTCAAATCGATATTGCTTATGGCAATCAACCTGAAATCAACCGGTATTGCATCATAGCCACCGATTCGGTCAATGGTTTTTTCTTGAAGCGTCCTTAAAAGCTTCGCTTGAACATTCAAACTTAATTCACTGATTTCATCAAGCACAATGGTGCCGGAATTTGCCAATTCGAACTTCCCGTATTTTCTTTTAACTGCACCGGTAAATGCTCCTTTTTCATATCCAAAGAGCTCGCTTTCCACCAAATTATCAGGCAATGAAGCGCAATTTACTGCAATATACAAACCTTCTCTAATGCTTTTTCTATGGATGTATGTTGCTAATAATTCCTTGCCGGTTCCACTTTCGCCTTGTATCAAAACCGTAGCACACGTAGTAGCAATGGTCCCGGCAATATCAAGTATTTTTAAAAATGATTCATCCCTGGTGATAATTGCTTTATCATTAAAGGATAGCACAGTCTCTTTCTGAATATCTTCAGAAGGAGAACAGTATGTCTGAACATTTTTTATTATCAAATTTGTTTTTAATAAAGTAAGTGGTTTTTAATAATGTTGAATATTTTTATTTAACGGTCGTTATTAATTAATATTCTTAGATGGTTTCAATTTTTATGCCACAATGGTATTTTGTTTTATCGAGGAAATAAAGAGAATTGAAATCAGGAATGAGGGAGGAGGAAATTCGACCCCATGATGGGTGTCCTTGATATCTTATTGTATTAATCTATGATATCAAGTAGATCGTTCAGATATGTAGCGCATAAAGCAGAGAATATCAGAAAGAAAGAAGCTCGCCCGAATATAGAGCTTTTCAGTTTCGATGTCTTATTGTGAATAGAAGGAAGGACAAGTTTGCTATGATCTTGAATGCTTCGTCAAGATTATGAGCTTGTGTCACTTGATTGACATTACAAAAGGATATACAAAGAGGTATTCTATACGGCAAGGGGTTCAAGGTTGTATCTTTTTATCTTTTCAACCAACGTTGTTCTATTTAAGTGAAGTAATTTGGCTGCCCGATTTTTTACCCAGTTGGTTTTTTCAAGGGACTGGGTGATCAATTTTTTTTCAAATTCGGTAACCGCTGTGTTTAAACAAATTCCTTCTTCAGAAAATACTATGTTTTCCTCTTCCTCTAAAATGGCGCCCTGATTCTGGATATGCATTGGACATTCAGAGGTATTGATAATTCCGCTTTCGCTCAATACCACCATTCTTTCAACAACATTTTTCAATTCTCTCACATTACCAGGCCATGAATAATTGGTTAACAATGTCATTGCATTTTTTGTGATACCTATGACGGAACCTTTCATGGCTTTAATATTTTCATTTAAAAAATGGGAGATAAGCAAAGGGATATCTGATTTTCTTTCCCTTAAGGGTGCGATGTAAACAGGAATCACATACAGCCTGTAGAAAAGATCTTCTCTAAAATTACCTTTTTTTACTTCTTCCTCCAAGTTCCGATGGGTTGCTGCAATGATTCTTACATTTGTCTTTAATGTCTTGCATCCACCTACCCTCTCAAACTCCCCTTCTTCCAGAACCCTCAAAACTTTAACTTGCAAATCATAACTCATATCACCGATTTCATCCAGAAACACGGTTCCACCATCCGCCAACTCGAATTTTCCAGGTTTTGAATTTGTAGCCCCAGTAAAAGCTCCTTTTTCGTGTCCAAATAACTCGCTTTCCAATAGGTGATCCGGTATTGCGCCGCAATTTATTTTTATAAAAGGGTTGTTTTTTCGATAGGATTTTTCATGGATAGATTTGCATAGAAGGCCTTTTCCAGTACCTGTTTCTCCATTTATTAATATGGTAGTATCCGAATCCGCGACCTTTTCGATAATTTTAAAAATTCTATTGATTTTATCACTTTTTCCAACAATCCCGTGAAAGTTGTTATTTGGGTCATCTGTATGGGCTAAAATAGGTATTATTTCAGAATTAAACTCATTCTGGATGTTTTCAATTATTTTTAAAGCCTGTTGCATTTGACGCCTCCACTCCGGGTTTGTTGGGGGAAAGTATTTTGAATCTGGTTTAACCTTAGAACTGTTATAAGCAATATGTATGCCACTTATCCTCGAAACATAATATGTTGTTTAATTGCAATAATATAGAATATTGAATCAAGGGAAAATGAAAAATCAAATGAAATTACTTTGCGGATAAATTTGCATTATGCACATAGACCAAACTCCATCCGCCGTTGAATTTAACTTTGTAAAAAGCCATTATTCCATTTCAACGCCATTTAATTGTAAAACGAATGGAGTTTACATCTATATAATGTGGGCAGGGGGTAATTATGCCTCTTTCAGAAACCAGATTTGCATAATTATTTTCAATTCGGCGCCTTTTGCATTATGCAAATTGTCTTTTGGTTTTTTGGCAAATTATTGCAAACCTGCTAAGGCGTCTTCAATCGAACCATCTATCTTTAAATCACAGGTTTCCTGAAAACTCTTTAATTCGGTTTTTACGGACTCCGTTCCTACTATTTTATATTTCACGCCTGCTTTACTGAATCTGGCAATCAGCAAAATAATTAATTTAATCATTGAAACATTGATCTCGACCGTTTTTCTTAAATCAACAATGATTTTCTTTTGATTGTTTTTTGTCATCTCCTCAATGGTTTTAGGAATAAACCCATCCATCTCAAGAGCAATCTGACGATTAACCTTATCCGGAAAGACAAGATGTCTGACATCCCCTTCCTTTTTTAAATATCTACCTGCATGGTCATCTTCAACTGTTTTTGATTCCAACAATTGCAAGGATACTATTTTCACCGCCCTCTCAATCAGTTGTTCGCCTTTGAAGGGTTTGACAATATAATCCGTCACGCCCATTTTAACGATCTGCATCACATTGTCTTTTCCGGATTCAGCCGTAAGCATAATGACCGGGATTTTTTTTAATTCCGGATCTGCTTTTAATTGACCCAGCATCTCAATACCATTCATGACCGGCATAGTAATGTCCAAAACGATCAATCCGGGCTTTTCCTGCCGGGCGACTTCCAATCCTTCAAGACCATTTTCAGCCTCGGTCAGCTCGCAGTCATAATCTTTAAATGCTTTTTTAACTATCATTCTAATGGTTTTACTGTCATCAACAGTAAGAACTTTTAATGTCATTTTATCCTCCGATTATATTTATCATCAAGAGCTATGTGCTCGCCTTCATGAAAACTTCAACAATTACAAATTGATTGTTGTTTTCCATAAGTATTTTTTCATGAAACTGCCAGTCTTTGGATTCAACATGAAAGGACCCTCCACTGGTCACAGATGGTATTGAAAGTGCGCAAGGGAATCCTGAATCACACAATCTGGATTTTAAACTCCCTCCAACCATATTGCTTGTTTCTCCTATGACATCGTGAATCTCCTCATTACTTTCAATCTCATCCGTCGTCATCCCAAGCATTTTGGCGGTTATTGTTTTTGCAAAATTTCCGCCTATATGTATATTAATACTCCCTGATGCTTTTCCCGCAAAACTCACAGAACCCATAAGCTTGTCTCCATTCAAAGGAATGATGCTGGATTCGTCAACAACATTCAAGCTCATAGAAAGCATCATGTCAAATACTTCACTCATGGATTTAATAATAAATTCTCTTAAGTCTATCATGTTCACCTGAGCCATTCGCAATCCCCTTTAAAATCATTCACAATTTATTTACTGTATATATCGGCAATCCGTATGAAATATTAATTATTTTTAAATCGGCAAGTAAATAAAAATAGTTGTCCCTTGTTTTTCAACACTTTCGGCTTGGATCACGCCTGTGTGGTTATCAACAACACCATAGGCAAGGGATAATCCCAGGCCGGTTCTGCAGGCTTTATCTTTGCTTGTAAAAAAAGGGTCATAAATTCTTGGAAGGTTTTTAGCCGGGATACCGACACCTGTATCCTTAAAATGGATTTTAATATAATTGCCGGGCCTTTTGATGCGAATATTGCCGTTTTCTATGGTAACACGAATGGAGATTTTCCCCCCTTGAGGCATGGCGTCGATACTGTTTGACACCAGGGATTGAAAAACTTTTATCAGGCTTTGTTTTTCTCCCATGATCGGAGGCAGGCCCAAAGGATAATCCGCACTGATTTCAATATGATGTTTATTCAATTCATTTTTTACAGACGCCATAAATTCGTCAATCAATTCGCTTAAAACTGTCCTTGTTTTTTTCAGATTCATGTAGCCTGCAAACTGGCCCATCCCATTTACAATATTGCTGATCCTGTTGGTTTGGCTTTGAATAATATTCAAAGGTTTTCCAATATTATTGCACATATTGTTATCCATGAGCATGAGTTGGATATGCCCGGATATGATACTCAGGGGATTCAAAATCTCATGGGAAGCGCCGGCAGCAAGCCTTCCTATGGAAGCCATTTTTTCAGCCTGAAGGATTTGCGCCTGGGCTTCCTGTAGAGCCAGATGCTCTTTCCTCACACTATGGTATAGGATTGAGTTTTCCATCACGAGAGAGCATTGTTTGGCAAGCATTCCAAGCAGTCTAAGGTTTTCCTGGGTCACGGCACTTTCCTGCAAAGGCGTGAGAACAAGGACGGCTCCATGGGTTCTTTTCACGGTGGACAGGGGAAGCATTAAAATGGATTTCCTGTTTTTAAACACAAAAGATGGAATAATGGCAGGCTTCCTTCGGTGAATTATCCATGAAAACATACCGCATTCGATTTGATATTCCACTTCTTTTTGACAAATAAATTCTTTATCTTCAGGTTCGGATATTTTTAATTTAAACTCGTTTGTTTCTTCATCAACCAGAATCAAAGCGCAGACATCCACCATGATATGGTTTTGAATTTCAACTGAAAATCCTTTCCAAATCTGGTTAATGGTGGATGAGATATCAATCTTGTCCTGGAACTGAACCATTTGTTCCATTTTATCTATAAAGCCAAGAAGTGCGGTTTCCTTGTCCATTCGTTTTTCTCTATTGTGATATATTATCGTAAGAATTAGTAATCAGAAGAAGGTGCCGAAATCCGGAAATGGATTGATCTAATATTCAAACAGTCCTTTCATGGTTTGAAATTCAATTTCCATCTTTTCCATGATCATGCGAATATCCTTCTGCTTTATTTCCAGCTTTTTCAAGGCTTCAAAATCAAGCCTTGGAATTCTATTGTCCCCACCAAAACCTAAATCAAGACTACGGCATAAAATATCCGCGAAATGGATGATGGTTGTTTCCTTTAAAAATTGCTTTGAAGTTGAAGGTGAATGATGGAATGCTATAACATGGGAGAGCTTTTCAGGTAAATTCCATTTTTGGGCAAGAAGTTCACCAATATCCGTATGATTATAACCCAATATTATTTCCTCTGCTTCATGGATCAGTGTTTTTTCAGTTTCAGCGTGTTGTCTCACCTTTTCAAATTCTTCGGGAATAAATAATATTTCGACGATTTTCCCGATATCATGAAGAAGACCGGCGACAAAAAGTTCTTCTTCATTATCATATTTAATGCAATTTCCAATTATTTTCGCGCCTACCGCGCATCCCAGCGCATGGTCCCAGTAACGCTCCAGCTGTTTCCCATTAATATCCGACTTTTTAGAAAACACCCCGAATATCGATGTGGTGAGCAGAAGATTTCTTATGGCATCAAAACCCAATAATACAATGGCGTTGGTTACCGTAGCTATCCTCTGGGGAAACCCGTAAAAAGATGAATTGACCAGCCTTAAAAGCCTTGCGGTCAACACCTGGTCATCCGTAATGACGCCGGAAAGATCTTTTGCTGAGGCCTGGGGATTATTAACAAGCGCCGTTATTTTCAGCACACTTCGAGGTAATGTGGGCAGGTCCTTGATATGGGATACAATTCGATTGATATCCGGGGCAACTCTATTTTTATCCATTTTCCATTCTTTTCTGAATTTTTATATCCGTTGCTACGGCCAGGATTTCCTCCATAACCGGATTATCAAGAGATTTCGAGAATCTCTCTTTCATCTCTTCGTCTACGGCCAGCTTTAAACCCTCCAGCGATTGATTCTTTTCTTGACGGTTCTCTCCTGACTGACCGTCAATATTCACACTCGTCACGCCCCAGGACTTTAGCATTTTTAGGTTTTTTTCCGTGATGACCG
>Ga0180732_1001463_pt1 | contig 14605 bp, 13 predicted proteins | sample KR11_01MetaG_FD_148674 | JGI IMG/M metagenome (GOLD analysis project Ga0180732, IMG submission 148674) | Groundwater microbial communities from the Olkiluoto Island deep subsurface site, Finland - KR11_0.1 MetaG | ecosystem: Environmental > Aquatic > Deep subsurface > Groundwater | place...
ATCTCCAGGCCTAATATCTGGAGCATCTTTTTTAATTTGGTCTTTATTAAATTTGTCTAATTTTGTTGTCATAATTTTTCTAATATTTTTTTTAATTCTTCGGGCAATTGTATTTCGAATTCTTTGATATTACCATTTGGTAATTCAAACTTCAAGTAAAAAGCATGTAAAAATTGTCTATTTAATAGCTTTTCTTGTCTTTTAAATTTGTATTTATCATCTCCTGCTATTGGATGTCCAATAGAGGCTAAATGTATTCTAATTTGGTGTGTTCTACCTGTTTCTGGCCTTGTTTCTATTAAAGAATAATTTTCATATTCTTTTATAACTTTATACCTAGTAATTGCTGATTTTGTATCTTTTAGTGGAGCAATTGTTTGTTTTTTCTTTTTAGACCTACTTATTGATTTAGCTATTATTCCTGATTTTTCTTTTAACATTCCATGAACTAAAGCTAAATATTTTTTCTCAATTTTTCTGTTTGAAAATTGGCTTTTTAGCCAATTAAAAGATTCTTGATTTTTAGCAATAACCATTAATCCAGAAGTATCTTTATCTAGTCTATGAACTATGCCTGGTCTTTTTATATCGTCTCCTATATTTTTAATTTCTGGATAATTTTCAATTAACCAATCTACTAGAGTATCTTTTTCATCTTTTACAGGATGAACTAATAATCCAGCTGGTTTGTTTATTACAATAATATTTTTATCTTCAAAAACTATTTTCATATGGGCATAACAGGACTTGAACCTGTGACCTCTACAATGTCAATGTAGCGCTCTAGCCAGCTGAGCTATATGCCCTTGCTTATGCGCCCAGCTGGATTTGAACCAGCGACCCCCGTCTTATAAGGGCGGTGCTCTAACCGCTGAGCTATGGGCGCTTTAGAAATATCTAGTATAGTGATCAGAGATTGCTTTTATTCCCATAAAAACTTTTTCTGCAATTTTTACATTATTTAATCTTACAACACAGGTTCCATGGCCAAAGGTTCCTTTATGATTTATTCTTCTGCTGTCATTTTTCTTTACATATGGTTTAGAAAATTGACTTTTCGGAATTTTTAATATTTTTGACCAATAATTGATTTCTTTATTAATATTCATATCACTATATAAATGTAAATAAATACTAATTTTATTTTTTGGAACAAGTAATATATTATAAAGCCATTTAAGATAAAGTTTTATAACGCCTGGATCTGTATTTGCTAGTTCAAGACTAGCCTTTATGGTTTTTGATCCTTCTCCCCAATATAATAATAATCCAGCAATAAAAAATTCTCGCTTACTTAGTGGCAGAATTTTTTTTCTTTGTTCTTCGTATGTTTTTTTAAGCCTATCTTCTCTCTTTTTTTTCATTGTTTTTCTATAACTTTCAATTCTTTGTTCACTGTTATCTCTAAGTTCTCTCATTCTTTTTTCAGAAAGAGGATAGTCTCTAAGCCAATAACTTAAAGTGCTTTTACTTACTTTTAGTGTTTTTTTAATTTGACTATAGCTGTTTCCTTGTTTTCTTAATTTTATAGCTATTTCTCTGTCTTTTATACGTGCCATATGAACTTTTAATTAATGATTATATGAGTACTATTCATAGGTTCATTATAGCACTTTTCAAAATTGTAAACAATTAATTTTTCATTAAACTTTCAAATTCTTTTCTTTCAATAACTTCTTTTTTAATTAAAACATCTGCTATTTCTTTTAGTTTTTTCTTTTTACTTTTAACAATTCTTTCTGCTTCTTTTTGAGCATTTTTAATTAATTTTTCAACTTGTTCATCAATATCACCAGCTACTTTTTCTGAATAATTTCTACCTTCATGTATTTCTTTCCCCAAAAAAATCATTTCATCTTTTTCTCCAAATGTTATTGGGCCTAAATCACTCATACCATACTTAGTAACTAATTTACGAGCCAGTTCAGAAGAAACTTTTAAATCATTAGAAGCTCCTGTTGTTATTTCATTAAAGGTAATTTTTTCTGCTGAATAACCACCTAATAATACTGCTAATTCATCAATAAACTCTGATTTTGTTTTTAAATATTTATCTTTATCTGGTAATTGTAATGTATAACCAGCTGCTCTTCCTCTTGATATGATTGAAACCTTATGAACTGGGTCTGTGTGTTTTAAGCTTGCTGAAACCAAAGCGTGTCCAGCTTCATGATAAGCAGCAATAATTTTTTCATCTTTAGAAAGAATATGTGATTTTCTTTCTGGACCTAATAATACTTTTTCAATAGATTCTAATAAATCTTTATGATGAATAATTTTTTGATTTTTTCTAGCTGCTAAAATAGCTCCTTCATTAATTAAATTAGCTAAATCTGCGCCTGAAAAACCAGGTGTTCTTTTTGCTAATTCTTTTAATTTAACATCTTTAGATAATTTTTTATTTCTAGCATGTATTTTTAATATTTCTTGTCTTTCTTTAATGTCAGGCATATCTATAACTACTCTACGATCAAATCTTCCTGGTCTTAATAGTGCTGGGTCTAAAATATCTGGTCTATTTGTTGCAGCAATAACAATTACATTAGTATTAGTATCAAAACCATCCATTTCTACTAAAATTTGATTTAATGTTTGTTCTCTTTCATCATGACCGCCTCCTAATCCAGCTCCTCTATGTCTTCCAACTGCATCTATTTCATCTATAAATACAATAGCTGGTGAATGCTTCTTTGCATTTTTGAACAAATCTCTTACTCGGCTATTATGTAATAACGTTGGTTTTTCTCCTCCAAAAAATGCTTCATTATCACAACCACAAAGATCATATACATAATCATTATATGGTTTGATAACAATTTTTTTAATTATTGGTTTCTTGAATTGATAAGGATAATTGGCTTGTTTTTTAAATGGATGTGATGTTTTTCCAATAATTAAAGTCCAGTATTTTGAAGATGGTATTGGTTTATTTTTAATTATTCTTCCCTCTGTTGAATAACCCTCTTTGATTCCAACCTGGATACCATGCATACTACAAAGCCATGTTAACTCTTTTATTAGTTGATGACTTACTGAAGTCATAGATAATTTTCCATCTGTGGTTGTATATCCATCTCCGTCAGAATATCCTTTAAGATATTCTAGAAAATATTTTTTAGGTAATTCCCACAAAGATTCAGGAATATGTTTATTTTTGCTTCTATTGCCACAATTTTGTTCGAAAAAATCTCCAAGGAATTTTGAAAAATATTTAATTTTTAAAGTATTATCATTTGTATATTCTAATGATGGTATAAGATTAAATATTTTTTTCATCAAATTTATACAATCCTTATGAAGTCTTTTTTCTTTGGCACCGAATGTAAATTGAGTTGCATATTTTGTTCTGTGACCCTCTGCTGTATAGTATCCTAGAATTCTCATTAATTCTGGTGTTGTTTTTATTTTTTGAGGCAAGTTTTTAATAGATGGAATAGATTTTTCAGAGAGAAGACGAGGAATATGAACATTTCTTTGCCAAAATCCAACTGTTGCTTGAGAGACGCCTATTTTTTCAGCAATTGCGTATTGAGGTATTCGATCTTTGTTTGTAATAGCAAAATTATATTGTTCTAATATTTCAAAATTATCCCATATTGTTAATTCTGGAATTTCTTGTTTTGTAAAATTATGAGATTTTACTTTGTGAGTTGTTTCTATTCCTGGCTTGAATTCGCCCCTAACCTTAAAAGGAAGATTAACCAAGATATCTTTTGGTTTTAATTCATCAGCTCTTTTTGTTCTTATGAAATTTCTGTCTCTTACAAAAATACTATGATCTCCACTTGTTTTAATTATTCCTCCGTTATAGTGTATTTCATAAATTTTATCTACTTTATGACGATAAACACCATAAACATCTTTCCAATCGCTTTGTTTAAAAAATTGTTTTTTAGAATTTTCTTTTACTCCTCTAAAATTTGTTTTTTCTTTTTCAAATCCTAATGTTTTTATATTTCTTAATGGAATTACTATATTTTCTTGATTTTTCTTATAATATTTATCAACAAACTCACCAATAGATATAAGTCTTATTTTTTCATTTTCTTTTATCAAAACAGGAGTATCTTTGCTTACAGATGCGCCAACTCCTACAAACATCTCAACAAACTCTGATCCAGAAATATGGAAAAAAGGAACATTGCTTTCTCCAGCAACAGCTTTTGCTAATAATGTTTTACCACAACCAGGTGGTCCCATTAATAAAACTCCACTAGGGATTTTTGCCCCAATATCAATGAATTTTTTAGGATGTTTTAGAAAATCAACAATTTCTTTTAATTCTTCTTTTGCTTCTTCTATTCCAGCTACATCTTTAAATGTTACTTTCTTCTTATTATTCGGTTGATCCATTTTAGCTTTTGATTTTCCAAAAGACATTGCTTGTGTTTGTCCTTTTTGAGCTTGTTTAAACATAAACCATAAGAAAAAAGCAATAATCAAAAATGGAAGTAAAAACGGTAACAGAGTCATTAACCAAAATCCTAAACCAGAATCTTGTTTTATTTCTAAGATTATTTGTTTAAATTTTTCTGTGTCAACATCATAATTACTTAAAGATTCAGTTAAACCAACGCCTTTTTCTTTTTGGCTTATTTTTTTTGTCTCATCTTTTAATTCTAATTCTAATTTATCCTCTATAACCGTTATTTTAGCTACCTCATCATTATTAATGTGTTCTACTACTTGATTCAAAGGAATATTTTCATATGAATCAAAAGGAGAGGAATATAATGTAAATATTCCTGAGACAATAAGTAAGACCAAAAATACGATTAGTATGTTTTTTACAATCGTTTTCATAAGTTTTTTTAATAATATTTAGATAGTTTTAATATATCACACTTTAGATAAAATTCAAATGAAAAAGCCCGACCATTGTATGGTCGGGCGTGTACGTGATCGTGTGGTTAGGTGTTCATTTCTGCAATATCATCTGCAATATCAGAGGAAGATGCTCCTCTAAGTGCAACGAGATGGGCCTTGTTGCCCTTCCCGTTGTCTTTGGATCTGCTGGATTTGGCGGTTGTTGTGGTTGTTTTTTCTTTCTCGGATTTTTCGCTTGTCTTGAGTTTGTCAAGCTCTTGAAAGGCCTTGCTGGGAGTTTCGTTCTTTTGCAAAGAGATCTCTTCGTACACATAGAATTTTCCGATTACCCTTCCTGCCTGAAAGAAAACGCTTCCATCTTCGTATTGATGATTCGAAATGAAATGCGGTTCTTCTTTTTCAAATTCGACGAACAGGGTATTCCAGCTTGAAAATCTGGCCATGCCACCGTTTTCCGCAAATGGACGAATTTTTCGCTTTTTCAGTTCTTCGGTTTTTCTGTCTTTGATGATTTCAAAAACAATAACCTTTTCTGATGGACTTCCAAGGATATCAATGGAATTTTTCCATTGAGTGCCATTGATTACCTCATAAGGGGGAATCATTCCGCATGGCTGGAAAAGATCTCTTCCTTTGTTCGCGCCCTTGGCGATTTTTACGCCGAATAATTCGACTGTAAATCCTTTCAGTTGAATCCTTAGCTTTTCTTTCATTTAACTTCTCCTTTTTAGTTGTAAAATATTATATCCTTTAGGATACACCATAATTATATCATACCCACAGAATTTGTCAAGCTTTTTGTAGGTATAAAAAGACAGCAACCCTTATTGCTGTCTTTTATTTTTTATCAGTTATTAATTTCAGTGCCATTCTGTATTCTGACGGCTTTATTGATAATATTTTAAAATCATATTTTTTATTAGTCTCTAAGGTTTCTTTCATTTTTTCTTCAGTTCCAAATTCAGAAATATGAGCTAATCCTTGAATGTTTTTATCTATTTGTATAAATGCACCAAAAGGATTAAATTTTGTAACAGTTCCTTTTATGGTTTGTCCTGTTTCATATTTATCCCTTATTTTTTCCCAAGGATTTTCTTTTAATGCTTTTGTGGAAAGAGATACTTTATCTTTATCTATTTCAACTATTTGTGCTTTTACTTTATCTCCAACTTTAAAAAATTCACTTGGATCATCAATTATTTGCCAGTCAATTTCCGAAATATGAATTAATCCTTCTAAATCATCAAATTTTACAAAGGCTCCAAATTCAACTAATCCAGTAATTTCTCCATCAACCTTATCACCAATTTTGTATTTTTCTAAAGATTTTTTAAGTTTTTTCTCTTCAGCTGCTTTTTCAGAAACAATTAGTTTTTTTTCTTGAATATTTAAATCAATTATCTTTAATTTTAAAGATTTTCCAATTAATTTATTTAATTCTAAAAGTATTTTTTGTTTATCTCCACCCTCTACTCTTGGATAATGCTTAGAAGAAAGTTGAGAAACAGGCATAAATGCTTCTATACCGCTTACTTCTATCATTAAACCACCCTTATTTGCTTTTAAAACATTTGCTTCTATTGTTTCTTGTTTTTCCATTACTTGTTTTAGGGTCTCCCATTTTTTTTCTTCTCCAGCTTTAACAAAAGAAGCTTCTACAAAACCATCTTCATTCTCTAGTTTAATAATTTTTACAGCAATAGTATCTCCAGGTTTTATTGATTTAAATACATGTGGACTTGTTTTTATTTCTCTTCCAACAATCATTGCAGTTTTAAAATTTTCTAAGTCTAAATGAATGCCTGTTGATCTAATAGATATGATTTTTGCATCAACCGTGTCTCCTCTTTTTGGTATATTAAATCTACCTTCTGAAAGAAGATCTTGCATTAAATTTGATTTTTGAGCAGTTGTTTTCATGTGTTTTTTTAGTATATATTACAATAATTCTTTTTGCAATAGTTTCATAATTATGATATACTGTTAATATATGAAGATAACGTGGTATGGCCATAGCTGTTTTAAGCTTATGGCAAAAGGAAATAATGGAGACAAAATCACAATAATAACTGATCCATTTAATAAAGAAAAAGTTGGTTTAACGCCGTTTCGTGGAGCAGCGGATATTGTTTTGGTTTCTCATGATCATTTTGATCATAATAATATCAAATCAATTAGTGGAGACCCTTTTTGTATTGATGGGCCAGGTGAATATGATATTAAAGGTGTTTTTATAAGAGGTGTTTATTCTTTTCATGATGAAAAAATGGGGAAAGAAAGAGGAATTAACACTATTTATGTTATTGGCACAGAAGATATTAGAGTTTGTCATCTTGGTGATTTTGGAGAAAAAGAACTTAGTTCAGAACAATTAGATCAAATAGGTGATGTTGATATTTTAATAATTCCAGTTGGTGGAGTTTATACAATTAATGGAACAGAGGCTGTGAAAATTATTAATCAGATTGAACCAAAAATTGTTATTCCAATGCATTATCAAACATCTAAATTTCCAAAATTAAGTAGTAAGCTTAATTCTGTTGATAAGTTTTTAGATGAAATAGGCAAAGAAAAAGAAACAGTTGAAGAATTATCTATTCAGAAAAAAGATTTAATAGATGATAAAATGAAGATAGTTGTAATGAAGTGTTTAAGTAAGTAATTATGAAACTTATTCAAGAACTTCAAAAAAAACCTCAATCAACGAAAAATTTGATTATTTGGATAGCAAGTATTTTTATTATGATAATTATTATAGCCATATGGCTATCTTCTTTTTCTAGAAATATTTCTTTAGAAAAAGAAGTTGAAAAAACAGAAATACCTTCTTTATTCGAAAATATTAAAAAAGATTTTTCTGCTTTAAAGGAAAATATATTAGCTAGTTTAAAAAACTATGGAGAACAAGAAGAAACAAGAAAAACCGAATAAAAGAGTAGAAATAAGGGATATTAGTCAGGAAATGAAAGATTCTTACCTTAGCTATGCTATGTCTGTTATTGTTTCTCGTGCTATTCCTGATGCTAGAGATGGATTAAAACCAGTTCATCGTAGAGTTCTTTATGCTATGCATGAAATGGGATTAACATCTAGTTCTAGATATAGAAAATCAGCTAATGTTGTTGGAATTACAATGGCCTATTACCACCCTCATGGTGATATGGCTATTTATGATTCTATGGCTAGATTGGCTCAAGATTTTTCTATGCGTTATCCATCTGTTGATGGTCAAGGAAACTGGGGTTGTTTTACCAAAGATACAAAAGTTAGCTTAACAGATGGAAGATCATTAAGTTTTGGAGAGTTGATAAAAGAATATAAAAAAGGAAAAAGGAATTATACTTATGCTTTTAATCATGATGAGAAAAAAATTGAAATAGCTGAAATAAAAAAACCAAGACTTACAAGAAAAGATCAAAAATTAGTAAAAGTTATTTTAGACAATGGAGAAGAAGTTAGATGTACTTTAGATCATTTATTTATGTTAAGAAATGGAAAGTACAAGGAAGCTAAAAATTTAAAACCAGGCGATTCATTAATGCCTTTAAAAGAAAAAGCAAAAGTATATAATCATAAAGTAAAATCAGTTAAGTTTCTTAGAAAAAAAGAAGATGTTTATGATTTAACAATTGATTCATATCATAATTTTGCTTTGGCTGTTGGGATTTTTGTTCATAACTCTGTTGATGGAGATCCTCCTGCTGCTGCAAGATATACAGAAGCAAAATTGTCTAAGTTTGGAGAAATGATGTTAAATGATATAGAAAAAGATACTGTTGATTTTATAGAAAATTATGATGGCACAAGAAAAGAGCCAGTAGTATTACCTTCTCCAATTCCAAATCTTTTATTAAATGGGACATGGGGTATTGCTGTTGGAATGGCAACAAATATTCCTCCTCACAATTTAAATGAAGTAGTTGATGCTACTTGTCATTTGGCTGATAATCCAAAAGCAACAATAGAAGATTTATTTCAATTTATTAAAGGACCAGACTTTCCAACTGGTGGCGAGATATATAATAAAAAGGAGATAATGCAAGCATATGTTTTTGGCAGGGGATCAATAATGACAAGAGCAAAAGCTGAAATTGTTGAAGAAAAAGGAAAAATGAAGATAATAGTTTCTGAATTAACTTATTTAACAAATAAATCAGTTTTATTAGAAAAAATTGCTAATTTAGTTAAAGACAAAAAGATTCAAGGAATTAGAGATATTAGAGACGAATCAGATAAAGATGGAATAAGGGTTGTTATAGAATTAAAATCAGATGCATTTCCTCAAAAGGTTTTAAATAAACTATATAAATATACAGAACTTCAAAAAACTTTTCATTTAAATACAATTGCTTTAACAAATGGTATTCAGCCACAAACATTATCTTTAAAACAATTATTAGAGCAATTTATTATTCACCGCAAAGAAGTTATTACAAGAAGATTAAAATATGAATTAAACAAAACAAAAGAAAGAGTTCATATTTTAGAAGGATTAGCCATAGCATTAAGAAATATTGATAAAGTAATTGCTTTAATTAAAAAATCTAAAGATAAAGAAACTGCCAAGAAAGATTTAATAAAAGTATTTAAATTAACCGAAATACAAGCAAGCGCTATTTTGGAAATGAAATTACAAACTTTAGCTGGTCTAGAAAGAAAGAAAATATTAGATGAATTAGAAGAGAAAAAAGAATTTATTAAAAAAATAGAAGCTATTTTATCAAGTCCTAAAAAAATATTAAAAGTTGTTAAAGATGAATTATTAGAAATAAAGGAAAAATTTGGAGATCAAAGAAAAACAAAAGTAATTTCTTCTAAAATAGGCGAATTTGCTGAAGAAGATTTAATTCCAGAAGAAGAAACAATTATTACTGTTACTAATACAGGATATATTAAAAGAGTTGATCCAAAATCTTATAGATCTCAAAGAAGAGGTGGCAAGGGAATAATTGGAATAAAAACAAAACAAGAAGATTTTGTTGAACATTTCTTTGTTTCTTCTACTCATGATGATTTGTTGTTTTTTAGCAATACAGGAAAAGTATTTAAAACAAAAGCATATGAAATACCTGAAGCTAATAGGGCTTCTAGAGGTAGGGCAATAGTAAACATTTTAGGGCTTTCTTCTGAAGAAAAGATTAATGCTGTTGTTCCTTTAAAAAAGCCTAATAAAAATGGCTTAGATGCTAAATTCTTGGCAATGGTTACAGAAAAAGGTATAATTAAAAGAATAGAGCTAGACAAATTTATTAACATTAGAAAGGGTGGAATAGTGGCTATTACAATGGAAAAAGATGATAATTTAAAGTGGGTGAAAACAACTTCTGGAGATGATGAAATAATGTTAATGACTAGATTAGGACAAGGAATAAAATTTTCAGAAAAAGATCTAAGGCCAATGGGAAGATCTGCTAGGGGTGTAAGAGGAATAAAAATGAAACCAGATAAAAAAGGAGAATTTACTGATGGAGTTGTTGGTATGACAGTAATAGGCACAGATCTAAAAGAAACAAAACCAGAAATTTTAATTGTAAGTAGTAATGGTTTTGGTAAAAGAACTCCAATAAGTGCATATAAAACGCAAAAAAGAGGAGGTGTTGGAATAAAAGCTGCTAAAGTAACTGATAAAACAGGAGTATTAGTTGCCATTAGAATGCTTGATACTGAATTTGAAGATTTAATTGTTACTTCTAAAAAGGGAAATGTAATTAGAACAAGTATTAAAAGCATTTCTCAGCTTGGTCGTGTTACGCAAGGTGTAAAAATTATGCGCTTAGATGATAGCGATAAAGTAGTTTCAATAGCTTGTGTTTAATATATGGAAAGTACTGGTGGATTTCTTCAACCAGAAGAAGTCATTAAACAATTGAATATTAAAAAAGACATGATAGTTACTGACTTTGGTTGTGGTAGCGGATATTTTTCGATTCCATTGGCAAAAATAGTAGATGAAGGAAAAGTTTATTCTCTTGATATTTTAAGTGAAGCCCTTGAATCTGTTCAAAGTAGAGCAAGATTTGAGGGTATTTTTAATATTGAAACTCGTCGCTGTGATTTAGAAGTTTTAAATAATTCTAAATTAGAAGATAATTCAATGGATTTTGTTTTTTTAGCCAATATATTGTTTCAATCTAATGCTAAGAGTGATATAATAAAAGAGGCGAAAAGAGTTTTAAAAATGAATGGAAAATTAGTTGTTATTGATTGGAAAGAAGATAAATACATGGGTCCTCCTAATTTTTTAGCTGTTTCTCTAGAAAGTATTAAAGAATTAATAAAAGAACAAAATTTAAAATTTGAAAAAGAAATTCCAGTTGATAAATATCATTGGGGTGCATTATTTACAAAATCATGACAAGAAAACAAATTTTCATAATAATTGGAGGTGTAACAGCAATAATTATTGTTTTGTTTTTCTTTGGCGGAAGGGGCGTGGGTCCAAGTCCAGCTGTTTTAACTATTTGGAGTGTTTTTGATGATGTTGATATTTTTTCTGAAGTATTTGAAAAATATCAAAAAGCAAATAAGCATATTACTATTAAATATGAGAAAAAAGATTTTGCTGAGTATGAAAAAGAATTAGTTAATGCTTTTGCAATTGATCAAGGTCCTGATATTCTTTTAATTCATAATACTTGGTTGCCAAAGCATAAAAATAAATTAAATGAAGTGTCTTTAGAATTAATTTCATTTGTTGATTTTAAAAATCAATTTGTAGATGTTGTTGAAAAAGATTTTACAGAAGATCAAAAAATTTATGCATTACCACTTTACGTTGATACATTAGCTCTTTATTATAATAAAGATTATTTAAACAGCGCAGGTATTTCAAATCCTGCAGATACTTGGGAAGATATTATTGAAGATTTAAATAAATTAGTTAAGAGAGATCAATTTGGAGGCATAGAAAGAGCTGGAATGGCAATTGGCACAGCTGAAAATATTAATCGTTCAACTGATATATTAGGTCTTTTAATGCTTCAAAATGGAACAAAAATGGTTAGTGATGATAAATCTCAAACTTCTCTTGATGATAGTGTTTTATTAGATGGAAATTCGTATTATCCTGGTAGAGATGCTTTAAGATTTTATACTGATTTTGCTAGTCCAGCAAAAAGAAGTTATACTTGGAATCGTCAAATGCCTTATTCTATAGATGCCTTTATAGAGGGTAGGGCAGCAATGATGCTTAATTATTCTTATAACATTCCAATTATTAAAGAAAAAGCACCATATTTAAATTTTGAAGTATCTTATGCGCCACAAATTCAAGGAAGGGCTTTTGATGTTAATTATGCTAATTATTGGGGTTTTGCTGTTTCTAAAAAATCAAAAGCAATTAATGAGGCTTGGAAATTAATTCTTTACTTAACTAATAGAGAAAATTCTAGAACATATTTAGAAACAACTAGAAAACCAACTGCTCGTAAAGATTTGGTTGATTTACAAAAAGATGATTTAGAATTAGGAGTTTTTGTAAATCAAAGCTTAACTGCTCAATCTTGGTATCAAATTGATAATAATACAATAGAAACAATTTTGGCAGAAGCAATAGAATCTATTATACTAGGAAGTGCTACTGTTAATAGATCAATGGAAACAACTGTAGAAAAAATTAATTTATTAATGAAATAATATGAATAAATTTTTGATATTTTTAATAATTTTTGGTATATTTTTAGTAGTAGCTCCTGTTTTGGCTGTTGATAGTTGTGAGCCTGGATTGGTTTGCATACCAAACCCATTAAAAGCTGGTGATATTCCAGAATTGATTCATGATATAACTGGTATAATACAAATTGTTGTTATTCCTTTGGGTATAATAATGATTATGATTGGAGGTTTCCAATATATGACTTCAACTGGCAATGAAGAGAAAGTAACAAAAGCAAAAAAAACAATAATGTGGGCAATAATTGGTGTTGTTATAGCTATTGCAGCAAATTTCATTACTGGTATTTTAGAAGAGATTATAGGTAAAATTAATAATTAATTAAAATTTATGAAGTATTTAATTCCTGTTTTTATTTTAATATTTTTAACTTTTCCATCTTTTGCACATGCATTATTTGGGGATGCACAATGTGTTCTTGCGGGTTCAAGCATAGGGCCAAATACAGCAAAACTTTGTGGCGTGCTTGTAAAGATTCAAAGATTTTTACTTGCTTTTGGGCTTGGTGCTGCTATTATATTTATTATTATTGGTGGAATCAATTATATGACAGCTGGTGGAGACGATGAAAAGGTTAAAAAAGCAAAAAAGTTTCTTACCAATGCTATAATTGGTATTGCAATAATTCTAGTTGCTGAATTTGCTATTGAGATTATAAAAGAGTTTGTCACGGGTTCTTTTAGATATTAAAAAATTAAAGGTCGTTAGATAAATTACTAGTAATTTAATTTTATTTATGAAAAAATTTATTCCAGTTTTTTTGGTTTTATTCTTAATTGTGCCAATCATTGCAGCTGCGCAAGATCCAGAAATCGTGATTTGTACTATGTTGAATAAGATTAAGCTAATTATTGCAGCACTTGGATTTGGTTTGGCGGTTATTCTTTTAATTGTTGGTGGTATTCAATATATGACATCTGGTGGCGATTCAGAAAAAGCAACAAAAGCAAGACAATTGATAATCAATGCTCTTATTGGTATTGCAATAATCTTTGCTGCTATATTTATTCTTTCTATGGTTGAAGGATTCTTGACTGGTTCACAGATTCAGATTTTACGAAATAATTGTCAGATGCCACTGTAGAATTAGTATATAATTTTAATTGTTAGTTTTAAAGTTATTAAAAGCCAATGGATTTTCCATTGGCTTTTATATTGATTGTTTTTGTTTTTTAGGTTATTGTATATATATGCCGCGGTGGCGGAATTGGCAGACGCGCTAGTTTTAGGAACTAGTAGGGAAACCTGTGAGAGTTCGAGTCTCTCCCGCGGCACTAAAAACAGCTTTCAGCTGTTTTTTATTCTAAAGGATTTTTTTCTATTGGGTATAGATCAGGAGATTTATATGTTGAATTAAATATTTTATCTATAATAATATTATTGTTTTTATCATAAACTTTTTGTGTTAGAGTTGCTTTCATTGATCCATCTTCTTTAATATCATATTGATATGGTCCATCTATTTGTACTATTCTATTATCGCTTGTTCCATAAAATTCAAACATTAATTTATACTCTTCAATTTTTACTTGAATTAGAATATGATTTGGTGTGTTATTAATAAATCTTAAGTCTGGAAAAGGAGGATAAATTGTAGCATCAAATCCTTGTGGGTTATAGTATTTTACCGCAAAAGAATGAGGATATCTTTTTGTTATTTCTAGTCCAGCATTAACAGCTGCTCTAAACATTGTTGTTGATACCTGGCAAAGACCCCCTCCATACTCAGGAATGGTTTTATCTTTTTTAATTACTAATTCTGCCTTATATCCTTGTTCTTCTCCAACTTCTCCTAGTATTTCATTAAAAGAAAATTCTTCATCTGGTTTAATTAAATAACCATCAAATTTAGCTGTTCCTATTCTAATATTATATATTCTTGATTCTGGAGATCCTGCAAAATTAGATTCACCTATTGCTAATAAAGAAGTAATTCCTAAATTATTTATACTATCTGTTGTAATTTTAGGTTTAGCTTCATTTATTTTTAATTCTATTTGTTTTTCTAATTTAGAAATAATTTCAATATTATCTTTTAAGTCTAAAATAATTCCTTTTTGAGATAGAGCGAATTCAACTACCTTTCCATCTCTAATTGTTAGTTTT
>Ga0180732_1001464_pt1 | contig 14602 bp, 13 predicted proteins | sample KR11_01MetaG_FD_148674 | JGI IMG/M metagenome (GOLD analysis project Ga0180732, IMG submission 148674) | Groundwater microbial communities from the Olkiluoto Island deep subsurface site, Finland - KR11_0.1 MetaG | ecosystem: Environmental > Aquatic > Deep subsurface > Groundwater | place...
GACATAGTAGTCTCCGTCCTTGATGGCCTGGGTTCGGAGGTTGGCAAGATCCGATCCGGCATCCGGTTCGCTCCAGCCCTGGCAGTACTGAACCTCGCCCCGGGCAATGGGGGGAAGGAGTTTGGCCTTCTGCTCTTCGGTTCCTCCCACCATGAGGGTGGGGGCGAACATGGTCACCCCGAAGCTGTCAATTCCCGGGGCATGATAGTACGCGTGCACCATGCTGAAAATCATCTGCTCGATGATGGACGCGTCCTGGCCGCCAAATTCCTTGGGCCAGGCCCGCGAAATCCAGCCTTTGGCCGCCAGCTTTTTCTTGATCAGCTGATGAAAGGCAAAACCCTCGTCGCTGTGATATATGGCTTCAAAGCCACCGGCTCCCCATTCCTTGGGGGCGTGTTTCATTTCTTCCCGGAAAAACTCGTCAAATTCGTCTCTTAATAGCTCTTGTTCTTTGGTAAATTTGAAATCCATGATTTCCTCCTTATTAAAATGGATGCTTAAAATCCGTACCAGGACGATAGTTTTTCAACGGGTTCCCGGCCGGTTTTGATTTGATTGGCCGGGTGGGAGAAATCCGGGTACCCGATTGAAATGGAAGTCACAATACGTTTGTTTTCCGAAATGTTCAGGACTTGGCGCAGCATGTCTGAGTATTGAACCCCCTGATTCTGAATGCAGGTTCCCAACCCATAGGGCAAGGCCCCAAGGCAGAGGGTTTGAACCACCGCACCGATATCAATGAGGGGGCCGGCTTCAGGCAGAGCCTTGTCCGTATAGATAATAACGGCTGCAGGTGCACCGAAAAAAGCAGCTCCCTGAAGAAGCCAGTCAAACCTTCCCCGGACATCGTCTCTTTGAATATCCAAAGCTTGATAGAGTTGAACCGCCAGGGCCACCTGTCGTTTTCTGTAAACGCTATCCTTTGGTTTGTCGTGTGAAGGATAGTCCCGCTGTTGGGGTGCTCCTGCCGTGAGGAGTTCAATATTCCTCTTTGTGATTTCCTCTAGGACGTGTCCTGACGCGATGGCGAATTCCCATGGCTGCTGGTTGACACCCGACGGCGCCTGGCAGGATAGGGTCAGAATTTCTTGTAATATCTCTTTTGAAACCGGTTTGGGCAAATAGGCGCGAATGCTTTTCCTGGTTTTGATGGCCTCAATTAAATCCATGGGTTCATAGGGTCCCTGAAGCAGGTGCCAAAAAAAACAACAGGGAATTGTCATGGCTTAAAATGGACTATCCCTGTTGCTTTTTTAGAATGTTAGTCTTTGCCCAGAACCACAAGGGCGTCCACGGCCACCGGTTTGCCGTTTATAACTTTCAATGGATTGATATCAATTTCTTTTACACTTTCATGTTCCATCCCGATTTGACCCACGGCCATGAGAATGTCAGCCAAGATTTCCCGGTCTATGGCAGGTTTGCCCCGGAAGGCATCCAGGATTTTCTTGCCTCTGATATCGTTCATCATGTCCATGGCATCCCAACGTGTTAAGGGGGCCACCCTGAATGAAGTGTCTTTTAGAATTTCAGTGAAAATGCCCCCGATGCCGAACATAACGCAGGGCCCGAACTGGGGATCCCGTGTGAGTCCCACCACCAGTTCCCTGTCGCCTTTCACCATCTGCTGAACCAGCACTTCTTTTACCGCAACCTTGGGGTTCGTAGTCAGTCTTTTAAAGGCTTCCCGAACCTCGTCTTCCTTTCTCAGGTCCAGTGCAATTAAATTAAATTCAGTTTTATGGGCCAGTTCATCTCCAGACCCCTTTAAAACCACAGGATAGCCGATTTCAGATGCCGCAGCCACGGCATCGTTTTCTGTGGAAACAACCTTCTCCTGGGTTACGGGAATCTTATATTCGGTCAACAATTTCTTTGACTCATGCTCGGATAGGGTGGTTGCCCCTCTTTTCAAAGCCTCTTCTATTAGTTTCATTCCTTCAATTCTCCTTTCATTGGAAACATCTAATGGGAACAAATACGATCAGGTTTGTTTTGTTTATATCAAAAGCATATACCTTTGTCATTTCCAAACGTCAATATATTTTAAAGCGATAAAGTGGGACTTAAAAACATGCGCTTTCCAGGAGATAGTAAAACTTACTTAATGATTATAAAGGGTCAACATGATTTTATTTGCGCACTCAAGCCAAAAATACTATATGAAATTTCGCCGGTCATTGGGTGGATGAGACCCTTTTCAGGGCCTCCGAATGGCCATGGGATTAAATTTCGCTTACTTTTAATATTCAACCTTTAGACAAAGTGACTTTATCGATGAACACACTATCCATTCTTATTCTGATTTTTCTTGTTTCGGACTTCACCCTTCACTTTGTGGCGGATGTTTTGAATCTTAAGGTGCTCAGCCCCTCTGTCCCCGAGTCATTTTCAGGGATTTATGAAGAAACGGATTATGTTAAGGCCCAATCCTATTTAAAAACCAATACAAAGTTCGGGTGGATCATTTCATCCTCCGATTTCGTTGCCATCCTTTTATTTTGGTTTTGCCAAGGCTTCGCCAATCTGGATGCATGGGTCCGCAGCTTTAACCAGGGACCGGTCATCACCGGTATGTTGTACATGGGGATTTTGGTTGCTTTAAAAGCTGCCCTTTCCCTTCCCTTTAAAATCTACGGCACCTTTGGGATCGAAGAAAAATTCGGATTCAACAAAACCAATTCCAAAACTTTTGCAGCAGATCTTATCAAAATTCTTTTTTTGTCCTTGCTGATTGGCGGGCCGCTCCTGGCCGGCATCTTGTTTTTCTTTGAATATGCGGGAGAAAACGCATGGTGGATCTGCTGGATCACGGTTTCCGCATTTGTTTTCATCCTGCAGTATGCCGCCCCCAACTGGATCATGCCCCTTTTCAATACCTATACCCCGCTTGAAGACGGCAGGCTGAAAACAGCCATCATGGCATATGCCAAATCCATCCACTTCCCCTTAAACAGTATTCAGGTCATGGACGGTTCAAAACGATCCGGCAAATCAAATGCTTTTTTTGCAGGGTTTGGAAAAAACAAGCGCATTGTTCTGTTTGATACCCTGATGGAAAACCACGATGATGAAGAACTCCTGGCCGTACTGGCCCATGAAATGGGGCATTACAAGCTCAACCACATTCAAAAAATGTTGGCTTTGGGAATCCTCCAGATGGGAGTCATGCTCTATATTTTGTCCTGGTTTATTTCCTACCCCGCGCTCTTTGAAGCTTTCTTCATGAAAAATCAATCGGTTTATGCAGGCATTGTTTTCTTCGGTCTTTTATATTCCCCCATCGATTTCTTTGTGGGCATTTTTTTTCAATTCCTTTCCCGAAGGCATGAATACCAAGCCGATCGTTTTGCCGTGACCACCACGGGAAGCGGTGAGGCCCTTGAAAAGGCCCTGAAAAAATTGTCGGTTCACAACCTGTCAAATCTAACCCCCCACCGGTTGTTTGTGTTTCTAAATTACTCACACCCGCCGGTGCTGGAAAGGATCATCGCCATAGGCCGGGTAAAATCATGAAACGATAGAAGTTTTCTTGACATTCTTTAATCCACAAAGTAGTTAGATTTGGGCAAGAACTATAGGATCGATTGAATTCCCGGCATCGGGATGCAACGGAATCGAAGCCATCAAATTAAACATATTTAAATCATTTAAATTGCTGGAATAGGATCAGGAGGATGGATAGGATGAAGAAAAATTTCAGTAGGGTATTCTGCGCTGTGCTAATGGTTGCCTTGATGGGTGTAGTGGGAGCGGGTCAGGTTTCAAGTGAAGAATTGTGCATTCCCCTGGGAACCATCACCCTGTCGCCGCCGGAAGATGTGGAGAGCAAAAGAGGCGATGTGGAGTTTCCCCATGACGCTCATTTTAACTATAGCTGCAAGGAGTGCCACCACACCTGGGAGGGCAGCGACAAAATAAGCGGCTGCTCCGTATCCGGATGCCATGATTCATCTGTTCCACTGCTGGTTACAGAACCGGACAAAGCCTATCGCTATTATAAAAACGCCTACCATGATATGTGTATTAATTGTCACAAGGAAATTCAGGGTTCCAATGAAAAGCTGGAATTCTCCCGGAAGAGTCTGGACAAGCCCCTGCCCAAAACAGGTCCCATGGGTTGTGTCCAGTGCCATGCGAAGAAATAGAGGCTTTGCGTTAATCCATTGATTTCCATCGATATTGATCAGTTCATCAGGATTATCAGAAAAAACCACAAAAACCTGGATGCCCCGGTGATTTCTTTCATCGGGGCCAAGGGGTCCACACCCTTTGAAATTCTCATGTCTACCCTTCTTTCCCTTCGCACCAAGGATGAAGTGACCCTGGGAGCCACACTAAGATTGTTTGATCATGCCAGAACCCCCCGTGATTTGCAGGCCCTATCCAAGGAAAGCATAGAAAAGTTGATTTACCCCGTGGGGTTTTACCACACCAAAGCCGACCGCCTTCTTGCCATCAGCCGGATTATCCTGGAACAATATGACGGAAACGTGCCGGATGACATGGACAAACTCCTGGCTTTACCGGGGGTGGGAAGAAAAACCGCCAACCTTGTTCTGGCTGAAGGCTTTGGCCAACCAGCCGTTTGTGTGGATACCCATGTGCATCGAATCAGCAACCGCATCGGTTTTGTGGAAACGCGAACACCGGAAAAAACCGAGTTTGCTTTAAGAGAAAAACTTCCTCGGAAATACTGGATCGACTATAATGAGATGCTGGTGGCTCTGGGTCAGACCATTTGCCGACCCATTTCTCCCTTTTGCAGCCGTTGCCCGGCATCCGGGATCTGCCCTAAAATCGGGGTTGACCGATCAAGATAAAAGGAGGGTTGAAAAAACATGGCGCTCAAAATTATTAAACTGATTTCATGGAATGTGAACGGCATTAACGCCGCTCAGAAAAAAGGTTTTGCGGATGTTCTGGCCAATATGGACGCGGATATCTTTGCGGTTCAGGAAACCAAGCTCCAAGCTTCAAAGCTCACGCCGGAGCTTGAAAATATTCCCGGATACCAATCCTTCTGGTCCCATTGCCAAACCAAAAAGGGATATTCCGGTGTGGGGGTTTACACCAAAATTCCTCCGGAGGACATAAAATACGGTATTGGCGAGAAAAAATTCGACGATGAGGGCCGGATTCTTGAACTGACTTTTGATGATTTCGTTTTTTTTAACGTGTATTTCCCCAACGGTCAGATGAGTGAAGATCGACTTCAGTATAAGCTGGATTTTTATCAAGCTTTTTTTGCCCATACGGATCAGCTTAAAAAACAGGGCAAACATCTTGTGATAACGGGAGATTACAATACCGCACACAACGAAATTGATCTGAAGAACCCCAAAGCCAATGAGAAATATTCCGGTTTCTTAAGAATTGAGAGGGACTGGCTGGATAGAATCACTCAAAACGGGTACGTGGACACTTTTCGACTCCTGCACCCGGATACCGTGAAATATTCGTGGTGGACCTACCGGTTCGGGGCAAGGGCAAAAAATGTCGGATGGCGCATTGATTATTTTTTTGTCACCGGGGACATGTTGACGAAAAAATGGGTCAAAGAGGCCTTCATCGACAACACCATCTCTGGCTCAGATCATTGTCCCATCGGACTGGTTCTGGAAATCAACTGATTCCCCCCTTTGATTCAGCGCGACCCAACCCGGAAGGGGCTTTTCTATTTTCTTTCCTTTAACATTAAGGTGGCAGGGTCAAAAACCAAAACAGGCTGATTTTCAGGATCCGAGCCGCCTTTTAGGGGAATTACAAGGGTTTCTTTTTCCCGAGGCTTCAGTTGAATGATCACCTCAAAAAGCTCTTCAAAAGGCGCGATTTGCGGGGATAATCCCTGGCTTTGTTTTTCTTCACCGGGATCGGTGGTTACCGTGAACCATATGCTGAATTTTTTGTCCAAGGCCATTTTCTTCAAGGCGTTTAAAGACGGACCTACGGTTTCATCAAACGGAAGACCGTCGATGATGATCAGATTCGGCGAAAAAATATTCTGTTCTATGAGATCCGTGAGTCTTTCTTCCAGTTTCGGAACACTGAAGCCTTCCACTTTGAATGTCATGATAAACCGGTGGGGCAACAAGGCTTCCCATGTGGATGCGATGCCTTCGGAGGGATTTTGCCCAGCGATATTCCCGAACACTTCCTTGTAGTAAATACAGACCTTGGTGACCGGATCATTCAGACTGATATGCAGAACATTTTTCCCTGCTAACAGGGCGTTTAAACCCAGTTGTACCAGAAGGGCTGTTTTCCCGATGCCTGCACCGGCAAGAACTGCACCGAAATGGCCTTCTTTGATCACATCTTCGTTCCGGTCGGCCATTTTTGAAAACGGATTTGCAATGACGAGTTTGCTATTTTCCATGAAGATTCCTCTTTGTTCTATTTCGCTGATTTTATCTTTTTGACAAGTTCATCCACAACCGCCTGGGGCGCTTTTTTGTACTTAAGAAATTCCATTGTAAATTGACCCTGGCCCTGGGTCATGGATCGCAGTACGGTTGAATAACCGAACATTTCGGCCAGGGGGATCTGTGCCTCAATGAGGGAGAACGTCCCTTCGTCCTGGGCGCTTACAATGAGGCCTCTCCTCTGATTCAATGAGCCCATCACCGACCCTTGGAAATCCGTGGGCGTTTCCACAACCACTTTCATGACCGGCTCATGAATTTCAGGCAAAGCTTTCGGGTAAGCCTGCAAAAAACCTCCTCGGGCTGCCGCCTGAAAGGCATTGTCCGATGAATCCACGGAATGAAACGCTCCATCGTTTAAAACCACTTTCACCCCGAAGATGGGGTATCCCATGAGGGGGCCTTTGACGATGCAATTCTTAAAGCCTTTTTCACAGGAGGGGATGAAATGGGTGGGGATGGAGCCTCCGGTGACCTTATTTTCAAAGCAGAATTCCTCATCCGTCAGAGGTTCTATGAATCCCGCCACGCGCCCGAACTGGCCTGAGCCGCCGGTCTGTTTTTTGTGAACATAATCAAAAGCCGCCAGTTGGGAAATGGTTTCACGGTAGGCGACATTGGGCTGGCCGGTTTCCACGATGGCATTGTATTCACGTCTCATGCGTTCCACATAGACTTCCAGGTGCAATTCGCCCATTCCGGAAATAATAGTGTCACCGGTTTCATCACTTACGTAGGTTTTAAATGTGGGGTCTTCCTTGGTGAACCGGTTCAAGGCCTTGGACATATTGATCTGGGATTTGTTGTCCTTGGGCTTGATGGCTAAAGAAATCACGGGTTCCGGAACAAACATGGCGGTCATGGTCAGGTTGAGCTCTGGCGCCACAAAGGTGTCTCCGGATGCGCAGTCGATTCCGAACAAGGCCCCGATATGACCCGCGGGGATGGTTTCGATATCCTCCATGAGATTGGCGTGCATTCGCACCAGGCGACCTATTTTGACTTTTTTCCCGGTCCGGACATTCATGGCCACCGTTCCTTTGGACATGGATCCCTGGTACACCCGAATATAGGTCAACTGACCGTACTGGCCGTCTTCCAGTTTAAACGCCAGAGATACCAGAGGGTCATCAGCGTTGTGGGTTAAAACAACCTTTTCATCAGGCTTGTCCATGTCTGTCGCATGATTTTGGACATCCGCCGGGCAGGGGAGTAAATGGGTCACGGCATCCAGGAGCAGTTGAACCCCCTTGTTTTTATAGGCGGAACCCAGGAATACCGGGGTGAGCTTCCTTTGAAGCACTCCCCGGCGGATCGCTGAAATCAGCACATCTTCAGGAATGTTTTCCTCCAGGGCCGCTTCGGTCAGTTCATCGGAAAACATGGCTGCGGCATCCACAAGCACTTCCCTTTTTTCCGCCGCAATATCCATCATGGGACCGGGGATGTCCTCCACGCGCAGGGTCTCGCCGTATTCTCCATCAAAATATATCGCTTTCATGGATACAAGATCAATAATGCCGTCTATGTGACTTTCAAGACCGATGGGAATCTGGGCGGCCACTGCGTTATGGCCCAGTTTTTCCTTGAGTTGTCCGATCACCCGGTCGGGATTGGCGCCGCTTCGGTCGCATTTGTTGATAAAGGCCAGGCAGGGAACATTGTAGCGTGCCATCTGATGGTCCACGGTGATGGATTGGGACTGAACGCCGCCCACGGCGCAGAGAACCAGAATAGCTCCGTCTAATACCCTTAAGGAACGTTCCACTTCAATGGTGAAATCCACATGGCCAGGGGTGTCGATGATATTGATTTCAAAATTCTTCCATTCAATATTCGTGGCTGCCGAGGTGATGGTGATGCCCCTTTCTTTCTCAAGCTCCATGTAATCCATGGTGGCACCCACCCCGTCTTTGCCTTTCACGTCATGAATGGCATGAATTCTCTGGGTGTAAAACAAAATTCTCTCGGTGAGAGTGGTTTTGCCCGCATCAATATGGGCGCTGATTCCTATATTCCTGATGGTCTGGGTATTGTATTTCATGATTTTTTCTCAAATAAAATATTATGGATGAAAATAAAAAATCCCCTCATCCGGGCGCAGCAGGATGGGAGATGTCTCCGTATGCCGGTTTAATGGTTATCCATGAACAGGACCCGAATTAGAGCATCAAGGGCCTGGTTCATGGGTTGAATTTAAAACTTTCCAATAAGAACCCGATAAAATAGTGGAAAATAAAAAAAAGTCAACTAAATTTTATGTTTTTTCCGATATTTATTGGTTAGAGGGGATTTTCGAAGGAGAATATAGGTGGCTCCGGGGCCTCCATCCACCGACCTTGCACTGGAAAAGGCGATGACATATTTCCGCCAGGGGCCTTTGGTCAACCATTCATAAACTTTTGATTTTAAAACAGGTTCTTTTGATGAAGACAGGCCGCGGCCATGAATGACCAGCAGGGTTCTTAAGCTGTTTGCAATGGAACGGGTCAGAAAATCATCAAACTCAGTCCTGGCTTCCAAAGCCGTCATGCCATGAAGATCAATATGGGCCTGAATGGAAAATTTGCCCCGGTGGAGTTTCCTGGAAATTTCCGGATGAACCTGATGCTCTGTACCTTCCATATATTCGGGGGTGCTGGACACCGTAAAACCCGGGCCTTTATCAATGAGTTGCCTCAGTTTCCGAAGGGTTTCGCCATCCTCCGTGCCAACGTCATTTACCTTGAGCAATTCGGATCCGGGTGTTGCGCTTTTTACTATGACATTTTTCCGGGAAAGAGGTTTGACGTTTTCCATGGCTTTAATGAAAAGTCCTGTATCCTCTTGCCCTTCAGGTGGAGATGCTGAAGGGTCGGATTTTCGGGGCGTGGAAGGTTTGGCTTTATCCTGGTTTTTAATTACACCGGAAAGATTTTGAAATGGTGTATTAAACCCGGAAGATTTGGTTTTTTTCATGGGTAGGGTTTTGAATCTATCTTAAGATGTTCCCGACTTTTTGGGACAATGAGGCCATGTTAAATGGTTTCTGGATAAAATCATTGCATCCGCAATCCAGAATTTCTGCGGCCTGGTCATTGAGACTGTAGCCACTGGAGAGAATCACTTTCACCTCAGGGTCGATTTCTTTGAGTTTGTCATAGGTTTCTTTTCCATTGGCAGCAGGCATTATCATATCCAGGATAACAAGATCAATGCCATGGATGTTTTCTTCATATATTTTTGCCCCTTCCAGACCACTGCCTGCAGATAAAACCTGGTATCCCATTTTATTCAGCATGGCGGTTCCCACATCAAGGACCATTTCTTCATCATCAATAATGAGGACAGTTTTACAGGCATTCATGGTCATGGGGTCTTCCTCTTTATGCTCTTGAATTGTGCGATCCACAGGGAAATAAAGGGTAAAAAGCGTGCCTTGCCCTTTTTGGCTCTCCACCCGTATCTCGCCGTCATGGTTTTTTATGATGCCATAAACTGTGGCCAGTCCCAATCCCGATCCCCTGCCCATCCCATGGGTTGTAAAGAACGGTTCGAATATTCTTTTCTGGGTGGAATGATCCATGCCCATGCCCGTGTCGCTGATTTTAACCCTAACATATCTACCACAAGGCATATGATATTCGTCAATATTTTTTTTATCCACAAGGAGGTTGTCGGTTTCAACCCGGATGGTTCCGCCATGGGGCATGGACTGCCAGGCATTCGCCAGGAGGTTGAGGACCACTTGTTCAAGTTGAAGCGAGTCGGCAGTCACTTTCCAGAGAGGGTGATGATGTTTTTCGTGGAGGGATATGGCTGAGTGATTGCGGTCAAAAAGGAGAATGGTTTTACCGATCAATTCGGAAATGTCTATGGATTGGGGAAAATGAATGGTTTTTCCTGCAAAGCCCAGCAACTGCTGGATAAGGTCGGCGGCTGTTTTTACATGCTTTTCAATTTCTTTCAAACGCCGGTTGCCGTAACCGGAACTGTTTTCATCCATGAGAAGCAGGGAGGTGCATCCCTGGATAATCATGAGAATATTGTTGAAATCATGGGCCATTCCCGCAGCAAGGGTTCCGATGGCTTCCATTTTTTGGGCGTGGATGAGTTGGGATTCCAATCGCTTTCTTTCGGTAATGTCCCGGAAAGTCCAGACCCTACCCTGAACCATTTCGGAATAAAACAAAGGCGTTGAAAAATATTCAAAGATTTTACCGTTTTCAAGCGCGAGGGTGTCGGAATATTTTTCCCTTGAGCCATGCAATTGCTCAACTTTTGAAAAAAAAGTATCTGAATTTTTAATTCTTCCGGCAGTGAAATCCTTCAGTAGCTTAGGCGGAATCAATTCCGGGGATTGATCCGGAATTTCCCACATATCAAAGAGCTGGCTGTTGCGATACAGGATGTTTCCCTTTTCACCCACCACCAGAACACCATCCTTTATGGATTCTATGGTAGCTTGAAAAAGTCTTTCATCCTGAAAGAAAGAGGGCAGTTCACAGGAATTACAAAAAGTGGGGCTCATGGTTTCATCCAAGTTTTCTTGAATACCATCATCGTTGAGGTTCAGATTCATTGCAAATTTCTCCAGGGCCTTCGAATTGATTTTAAGTTCAGCTTTATATTATATCGGCTAAATCAGCTTAAAATTTAGTGAAAACCCAATAATTTTTCAGATTAAACCTAACTCCATGAAATTACGTTATGAATTAGGAATAAAACCAGGTGGAGATGCTGGGCATAATAACACAAAACCGGGATCTTATGGGTATCCTTTAGAAGTCGCAAAAGCGGGGTGCCGAAAAAGCATTTAGCGGTTGGGCGCGACGATCAACACAAATTGGGCCTCATCCTAATCAGCGGTATCCCCATTATGGCAAACAACCATGGGGATCATAGACCATTTTATGACTAGGATTTCAGAATTTCAAAGGGCCAGTCCAGTAGAGGCAGCGGGTCTATCAAGGTTAGGGAAGGGGTTGCGGGGATGACCTTCCAGGTCAATTTGTCATAGGGAATCTCTGAAAAAAACGTCCCCGCAGTGATGTGAAGATGGGGAAGAAGGCCCTGGCTTTTGGGTTTATCAGGCCAGGATAAAGAGCAGATCATTTCCCCTTTTTTCACCCGCCGACCCACATGCATGTCCTTTGCCGGATTCGCATGGCCGAAAATAGTTAAAAATCCAGGAGCGCTTTCGTCCACAGGATCATGTTCCATGACCATGGTCAGTCCCAGAAAGTCCTTCATGATCTTTACCACCCTTCCGTTAAACAGGGCCGGGATGCGGGTTTGACTGTCAAGGGAATGAATTGTGCCTTGGGGATCTTTGTATAGACAAAGATCCAATCCTTCGTGGGGAATCGTTCTTTGCTTGCGGTCTCCCCACCATTTGTCCATGGACTTAAAGAGCATTCCCGGCTTAAAAATCCATTCCGAGATGATCATATCCTTCCGGTTATTTTCTTCCAAGGTCCGGGTGAATTGGGTTTTTTGGGGAAACGGGAACTTCGGGTGAGGGGATTGTGACATGAAATTCAATAATCGGGCTTATGGTTTTTCAGTTCTTTCATAAGACTCTTCACCAGGTCTTTAAGGGTGACGATTCCTTCGATTTTGCCGAATTTCTCCACCACGGGCAGGCAGGATATCTTTTTGCCCAACATCAGTTCCACTGCACTTTCAACATTTTCGTCCTTGGAAATGGTGATGACCTCACGGGTCATGATCTGGTGGGCCTTTCTTTTCAATACCGCCACATCCCGGGCCTGCTCCGAAGGGGTATTTAAAAAAGGGCTGGTCATTCTCAGTACGTCGCGATCGGAAATTACACCACGGAGCGCATGGTTTTCAACCACCAGCAGATGATGGAAATTCGCCTTTAAAAAAATATCATTCAGGGCCTGAAGTGTTTCATCCATTCCCACAGTAGCGACTTTTGTTGTCATTAGGGATTCTATCTTCATGTTCTCCTCTGCACTCACGGGGCGTAAAACGATCCATTCCACAAAGTTCAGGCTACTGGAATATTACATATTCATTCGATTGTATTACAGAATCTAAAGAAATATATCAATAGCCGATATCTTAAAAAACAATCGCTTTCCACAAAAATTACCGGGGGGATCTTTACGTTGATTTTTTAAAAGGCCTCTGTTATCGTCCCTTCCCGAAACAACACCCATTCACCGTTTGTCATTCCTTCAACTTAAAACCAGAGAGGCAGGAGTATCATGCAAATCATTGCTTTTAACGGCAGTCCGAGAAAAAATGGAAACACATCCACGTTGATCAAGGCGGTATTGGAAGGGGCGGCTTCTGCCGGCGCCACCACAACGGAAGTGAACCTGCATCATATCAACATGAAAGGCTGCATGGCCTGCTATAGCTGCAACGAAATCAAATTCGGCGTATGCGCCCAGAAAGATGATTTAAGCCCGTTTCTGGAAAGCATTAAAACCTGTGACGGGGTAATCTTTGGATGCCCCATTTACATGTATCGAGTTTCAGGCCAAATGAAGCTTCTGGTGGACCGGATGTACTCCCTGTATTCCCCGAAAACCGAAGGTGGCGGATATAACTCGGAGGTTCCTCCAGGGAAAAAATTCGCCATGATCATCTCCCAGGGTGCCCCGGACGCTGAACAGTATATTCGATCCGCTCGCTGGCTGGCCGGAATGGCCGGAACCGGCCTGGGCATGGAAGAGGCCGGCAGGATCATCCATACGGCAGGAGCCATGGGCCAGGTTGCTGAAAATCAAGACCTCCTTCAACAGGCCAAAGATCTTGGGCGGAAAATGGCAGGAAAATAACCAGCCTCATAAATTGGAATGTTGCATGAGTTCAACCGTCAGGAAAATCGGCGTGGCATCCCTGATCATGATGGGGTCGGTTCTCCTGAGCCGGGTGATCGGGCTTTTGAGAGAAATGGTCATCGCCCATATGGGCGGAACCGGTGGAGCCGTGGATGCCTACCAGGTGGCCTTTATCATCCCGGAAATTCTGAACCATGTTCTTGCCAGCGGTTTTCTGTCCGTGACCTTTATCCCCTTGTTTTCAGGATATGTCATGGAAGGCCGGGAGAATAAAGGGTTTGAATTGTGCAATGCCATCCTGACGGTTTTCGGAACCCTTCTGGTGGTTTTAACCCTTCTTGCCATGGTTTTTGCCCCCCAACTGATATCCTGGGTTGCCCCCGGGCTGAAAAACTCTGAATTGACCGCAGCCACCGTCAGGATGACCCGTATTATCATTCCCGCCCAGCTTTTCTTTTTCATCGGAGGACTTTTTTCCGCCATTCAGTTTGCAAGGGAAAAGTTCATGCTTCCGGCCCTGGCCCCATTGATTTACAACGCGGGCATTATTATAGGCGGAATACTCCTTGGTCCTCGATTGGGAATGGAAGGATTTTCCTGGGGAGTCCTGGGAGGGTCCTTTTTCGGGAATTTCCTGTTGCAGTTCTTGGGGTCAAGGCGTCTGGGATATCGCTTCAAGTGGAATTTCAACCTTCGGCATGAGAATTTAAAAAAATATGTACTGCTCACGCTTCCATTGATGCTGGGTGTTACCATGATGTTTTCCACCGAGGTTTTTATACGGTTTTTCGGCTCTTTTCTTCCCCGGGGCAGCATCGCCGGGTTGAATTACGCCATCCGTATTTTGTTCATCCTGGTGGGGCTTTTTGGCCAGGCGGTGGGGGTTGCCTCCTTTCCCTTTCTTGCAAGGCTTGCAGCGGAAAATAGCCTGAATGAGATGAACCGCCTTATGAATGATACCCTAAGGGTTCTGGCCCTGGTGATTCCGGTTTCCATTCTGGTCATGGTGCTGCGGCATGAAGTGGTGGCGATGCTGTTTCAACATGGAAAATTCAACGCGGAATCCACGGGAATCACTGCTGACGCCCTGATTTTCCTTATGGCGGGCGCCTATGCTTTCGCTGCCCAAACCCTGGTGGTGAGAGGATTTTACGCAGTGCAAAACACCCTGTTCCCGGCCATCTTCGGAACCCTTGCCGTGGTTCTGAGCCTTCCGATTTATCTGCTGGGTGTAAAATTCATGGGCATTAAGGGCCTTTCTTTGGCCATTGCCGTTTCAGCCTTTTTTCAGGTTCTGATGATTTATGAAGTCTGGCATCGAAGATTTGAAAAAAGCGAAAAAATAAAGGTTTATGGGACGATTTTAAAAATGGTGGC
>Ga0180732_1001465_pt1 | contig 14598 bp, 18 predicted proteins | sample KR11_01MetaG_FD_148674 | JGI IMG/M metagenome (GOLD analysis project Ga0180732, IMG submission 148674) | Groundwater microbial communities from the Olkiluoto Island deep subsurface site, Finland - KR11_0.1 MetaG | ecosystem: Environmental > Aquatic > Deep subsurface > Groundwater | place...
AAATTTTAACTAGTTGTTTTTCTAGTTTATTTTGAGGATGGGCAAGCATCATTTGTCTCATCCTCACTTTAATATTCTCGAGAATAAATAATTTTCGGTTCTAAATTTTTAAACTCCGGACAACGCCGTAATTGAGATAATTTTATAAATCTCTCTTTATTTTAGTAATAATGAAAAAGAAATATTTATTTTTAATTTTGTTGCTTATCTTTTTAGCCATAGTTACGATGTTTGTAGTTAAAAATTATTCTTATAGTGGAAGTGAAAGTCAATCTTCTCAAGAATATCAAAACGTTTTAAGTGAAATTGAGAAAGGAAATAGTTATATCTCGGAGAATGGAAGTTCTGACGATTGTTTTCCATATAGGTATTATCATAGAGGATGTTATTATGGGGGAAAGCTAAAATTCTATAATGGGTTACTTATAAGTGATTTGCAAGAATATAATTTAACGAATGAAGAAAAGGTTCAACTTTGTTACAAATTTACTTTTAATGGTTCAACAGCCTATTGTTTGAGTAAAAATGATCCTGATTCTTGTGTAGAATTTTCATCAGATGATAGTTATTTATTGAGAATTTGCGGATTAGAAGAAGGAGAAACTATCCCTACTGAAGGTATGTGGGACCCAAATTACAAAGAGAATCCAATTCCTACTGTTTATTTTTAGCATTTCTTTAATTACTTTAAATCAGATTTAAATGCCCCCACGAGGACAGGAACTTAAAGGTACAACTCTCCAACAAAATTAGTATCCATACATCCAATATCTTCTTTTTTTGTGATGTTTATGAAGAACAAAGAATAAAATAGTTGCAATAATCAAAACGATAATTATCCCTTATTTATTAAGTTAATAAAAAAATTCTTAGGCTTCTTTTCCCCATTATGCTTATAGTAATCTGGTTTAAGATTAATCTTAGTAATTAATCTTTTCTTAATTATTTCTTTATCCTTCGCTTTTGGTTTCCAGTTTTTTATGTACTCTTTTGGATATTTGTTTAAGTTAATTGTTTTAGAAATCTTAAATCCTCTTATCTTCATTTCTTTTTTAATTAATTCATGTCTTTCTTTGAGATATTTTATTTTATCTTTAAAGAAGGTGATATGCCCCTTTCCTAAACAATATTCGCTAGGTTGATCTTTAATTACCGGAAACTTATCTATATGTCCTAATAGCATTAATATTTCATTATACTCAGCAATTAAATGTTGGTCTGCTAAATTTTTAGGGTTGATTAAATTTATTCTTACCATTTTTTATTTTCTAATAAAATTAATTTAATCTCCAGATACTATAATTAAGAAAACTAGCAAAACTAACCCATAAAATATAAGGGATTAATAAATATCCTGAGATTTTATTTACTCTGAAAAAATAGATTGTTGTTGCTATTATAAATCCTAGCATAATTAAAATTTCAGCAAAAGCTAATCCCGGCTTATTTAATCCAAAAAATAAATAACTCCAAGCAACATTAAAAGCAAATTGAACTACAAATAATATTAATGCAATTAATCTTATCTTTGATGATGGAGAATTCCAAACTAGATATAATGATATCCCCATTAATGTGAACAGCAATGTCCAAACTGGGCCAAAAATCCAGCTAGGGGGATTAAAACTGGGCTTATTAATATTTTTATACCAAGAACCATCTGAAGATGTCCATACTGCACCAAGAGCTCCAATAAGATTACAAACTACAATAAAAGCGATAAGTAAAACCCATTTGATTGCCATATTAAAAAGAAGTAAACTAAATATAAAAAACTATGCCCTTATTCTTTAACTCCTCTCTGGAGCATTTAACTAAAAGGTTCATAGCCCCAACTTTTATTTTCATGTTTTTTATCGACGGTGATTAGGACGCCCCCACGAGGAATTGAACCCCGATCTTTTCGAATTCACGAGCTCGCTTGTTATGTCAGCAAATAATGACTTATCAAACTTTACTCACCGCAACGAAATATTTTATCCGTTAAACTATGGGAGCAACACCCTGACTAGTAATTAAATAATAAATTACACAAAGCTTTTTATATAGATATCTTTTTCAATTTATATGTTAATTTTAGGAATTGATGATGCCGGCAGAGGACCTGTAATTGGCCCAATGATTTTGGCAGGCTGTTTAATTGATCAAAAAAAAGAAGCTAATCTAAAAAAATTAGGAGTCAAGGACAGCAAGCAATTAACCCAAAAAAGAAGAGAGTTTTTAGCAGATATAATCAAAGAACAAGCAGAAACTTTTGAAGTGATTATTGTTTATCCAAAAGAAATTGATGGTGAAAATGCAAATGGAACTAAATTAAACGAACTTGAAGCATTGGCTTGCGCTAAAATAATAAACACAATAAATAAAGGATATAAAAAAATAAAAGTTGTTGTTGATTGCCCTTCTCCAACAATAAGTAAATGGCAGGATTTTTTAAAAACCAAGATAGAAAATCTCTCAAATCTTGAAATTTCATGCGAGCACAAAGCAGATAAAAATCATGTTGCTGTATCAGCTGCTTCTATTCTTGCAAAAAGCACAAGAGAAAAAGAAATGGACAAGCTTAAAATTAAATTTGGAAGTGAAATTGGTTCTGGTTATTGTTCAGATCCTTTAACCTGCAAATTTTTAGAAAAACACGCAATAAAACATCAGGATGAAGATATTTTTAGAAAAACCTGGATAACCTGGAAAAATGCCTGCAATAAATTAGGACAGAGAACTTTGAAGTTTTGAAGATAATAAAGTTATTAAACACTTTTTTATTTAGAAAGTAATGAAAAAAAATCTTGTTGAAATGTTAGGCACATTTGATTTAACATTTATTCCAACGTCTTACATAAGAAGGGCAATAAAAGATGACAAAGAGTTTAAAGAAAACGAAACTTTAATAGAAAGATGTAATCAATATCTTTTTCATTTTACACTCGAAGTATGCAGATTAGGAATTTATGCCGGAATGTATGCAATAATTAAAGATTTTAATTAACTTAATTTAATATGTTTTTACACAAAGTATATTCCAATAAGGTTTAAAAATAATCTTATTCTTTTTTCTTTATGACTTATGTTAAAAAACTGGTGATGCACGGATTTAAGAGTTTTCCGAGAAAAACAGAACTTCCATTTACAAAAGGAATTAATGTTATACTAGGCCCAAATGGCAGCGGAAAATCTAATGTCTCTGATGCCCTATGTTTTGTTTTAGGAAGACTAAACATTAAATCAATGAGAGCAACTAAAGCAAAAAATCTTCTTTTTCTTGGAACAAAATCTGTTTCTCCGGCAAAAGAAGCAAGTGTTGAAATTATTTTTGATAATTCTGAAAGAACAATTCCAATTGAAAAAAATGAAATTTCAATAAAAAGAATTGTAAGAAGAAACGGGCAGAGCATTTACAAAATTGAAAACCAGACAAAAACAAGGCAAGAAGTTTTAGGTTTGCTGGCTCAAATAGGTATAGACCCTAATGGATTTAATATTATTCTTCAGGGCGAAATTCAGAATTTTGTGGCAATGCACACAGATGAAAGGAGAAAAATAATTGAAGAAGTGGCGGGAATCTCAATTTATGAATCAAGAAAACAGAAATCACTAAAAGAACTGGAAAAAACAGATAGCAAATTAAAAGAAGTTTTATCTGTGCTTAGAGAAAGAACAAGCTACTTAAATAATCTTGAAAAAGAAAGGCAGCAGGCATTAAGATTTAAAAAACTTGAAAAAGATGTTAAAAAATACAAGGCAAGCATTATTCATCATGATTTAATAAAAAAGAAAAAAGAAAAAGAAATTATAGAAACAGGTATAAATAAAAAAGACAAAGAAATTGATAATGTTAAAAAAACAATTCTTGATATTAAATCCTCAATAAGTAATTCTGAATCAAAAATAGAAAACATAAATTCAACAATCCAAAAATCCACAGGACTAGAGCAAGAAAAACTTAATCAGGAAATAGCAAATATAAGAGCAGATTTAGCAGGATTACGAGTAAGGTTGGAAAATTATCAAAGTAAGCTTTCAAGAATACAAAATCAAAAACAAGAACTTGAACAAAAAATAAGAGAAAATGAATTATCGGTAAAAGAACTTCAAAAAGAATCTCCAACAATTTCACAAAAAGAAAAAGAAATTAAATTAAAAAAACAGGAATTGGAAAAATTAGAGGAACAAAGAAAAAAATTTTATATGCTTAAATCTGAATTAAAATCTGTGAAAGAAAGAGTGCAGGATAAAATTTATATTTTGCAGGGTTATGAGCATGAATCAGGATTTCTTTTAAAGCAGATTAATTCATTATCAGTAGAGTTATTTGATAAAAATTCAACTCCAAAAAAATTAAATGAATTAAAAATATTGCTGATTGAAAAAAGAGAGTTGCTGGAAACCATCAATAAAAAAGAAATAGAGCTGGAAAAAATTTCATCAACAAATGAGCATGAAATTGACAAACAAAACAAACTGCTGGAAAAAATTTCAAAAATGGATGTCTGCCCTGTTTGCAAAAACAAAATAACAAATCAGCATGTTTGTTTAATAAAAAATGATATAAATCCTTTAGTAATCAAATTAAAAAAAGATATTCAGAACTCAGATAAAGAATTAACCCAAATTTATAAAAAAAAGGATATTCTTAAGCAGGACATTGAGCAAATAATTGTAGAGATATCAAAAAGAGAATCTGATTTAATCAAATTTTCCAACATAGATGAAAAAAAAGAGCAGATAAAATCTATTCAGGAAAAAATAGAAAAAAGTAAAAAAGAGATTTCTGAATTAAAAAGAAAAAAAATTTCACTTGAAAGAGCATTTGATGAAAATTCGCATATTGATGAAAAATATGAGACAATAAGAATAGAAATGCAGGAAATATCCTTAAGAACAAAAGAAAATGTAAATTCTGAAATTTCATTCAAGCAAAGAGAGCTTGAGCGTGCAAAAATTTCTTTAAAGCAAATTATAAGAGATGAAGAAAATTTCAATGAAGAGTATCAGGAATCAAAAAAATTAATTAGTGAAAAAGAAAAAGTATTGGATAAACTAAAAAAACAAGAAGAGATATTAAGCAAAAAATTTGAAAAATTAATTTCTGAAAGAGAATTATTGCAAAAACAAATAAGAGAGAATGAATATGACTTGTCAATCAAGCAAAACATGATTCATAATACAGAGCAAGAGATTAATAATTTTAAAATTGAAAAAGCAAGGATAGATGCAGAAATTGAAAATTTTGAAACTGAAATGCTTGAATTTCCAAACATAGAAATAATAAAATCAAACAAAGAGGGTTTAATTGTTCATTTACAAAAAACAAAGGAGATTCTTTCAAGAATTGGCTCTGTTAACTTGCGCTCCCTGGAAATTTATGATTCTATCAAGCACGAATACGAAACAATAAAAGAAAAAGTAGACATTATTGAAAAAGAAAAGCAAAGTGTTTTAAAAATAATCCATGACATTGATATAAAAAAGAAAAAATCTTTTTTGCAAACACTTAATTCTTTGAATGAAATTTTTTCAAGAAATTTTTCCCAGTTAAGCACAAAAGGGCAGGTATTTTTAGAACTTGAAAACAGAAAAGATCCTTTTGATGGCGGAGTTAATATTTTAGTCAAGTTAGGGCATGGAAAATATTTTGATGTAAAATCACTTTCAGGAGGAGAACAAACTCTTGTAGCTCTTTCCCTTATTTTTGCAATTCAGGAGCTAAAGCCATATTATTTTTACATGCTTGATGAAATTGATGCTGCCCTGGATAAAAGAAATTCAGAACGGCTTGCAGGATTATTAACCAAGTACATGAGAAGAGGACAATATATTGTAATAACACATAATGATGAAGTTATCACAAATGCAACAAATCTTTATGGAATAAGCATGCATGATGGAATAAGCAAAATTATTTCATTGAAGGTTTAGCAAGATGATTAGCTTAAAGGTTTAATTTGCATCTTGCATGCGATTTTCGGCGGAGGTCGAAAGTTTACACGAGCCTTTTATTGCCCTTAATTGGGGGGTGGGTTTGAGTGTGAAGAAATCGCTTCACCGCAAAGGAAGGGAGATTCCAAAGAACCGCTTAGGTTCTTTTGATATGCATAACGGAATAAGCAAAATTATTTCATTGAAGGTTTAATTTTATCCATTAATTGATTTAAATATTTTAATTACACAAATTTTATATACTCTTTCAAGTTATTACTAACATGGCTAACTTTAACATAATAATTGAAAAAGATGAAGATGGTTATTTCATATCTGAAGTAGTTGGATTGCCGGGATGCCACACCCAGGCAAAAACTATGGATAAACTTATTAAAAGAACAAAAGAAGCAATTGCTCTTTATCTAGAATGTGAAAAACCAGATATTGCAATACAAAGCAAATTCATTGGCATACAAAAAATAGAGGTATAAAATGGCAAAACTGCCACAACTTGATGCAGTACAATTATCAAAAATTCTTAAAAAATTAAGTTTTGAATTTATCAGACAACAAGGAAGTCATATGTTTTTCAGACATGCAGATGGAAGAACAACAGTTGTTCCACATCATTCAAATGAAAATATTGGAGCTGGACTATTAAACAAAATAATTAAGAAAGATGTTCAAATCTCAAGAAAAGAATTTGAGGAATTGCTATAAAAAATAATGTATTGATGATAACTCTAATTTTATAAAGATTTATATTCTTTATTTCTGCATGAACAAAACCCAGCTCCTGCAAAGCCTGAAACAAAAAGGATTTTCAGAGCAAATACTCAATGCTTTTGAAAGTGTTAAAAGAGAAGATTTTATTCCACAAGAATTAACATCAAATGCTTATGAAGATATTCCCCTGCCTATTGGGAAGGGGCAGACAATTTCTCAACCATATACAATTGCAATGATGCTGTCTTTATTAAGTTTGCAAAAATCTCAAAAAGTTCTTGAAATAGGCTCTGGTTGCGGTTATGTTCTTGCTTTGATTTCTAAAATAGTGGGGGATAATGGAGAAGTTTTTGGAGTTGAAATCATAAAAGAGCTTGCTGAAAAATCCAGAGAAAATTTAAAGGATTTTAAAAATATTAAAGTATTTAGCAAAAGTGGTATGTTTGGACTTAAAGAAAAATCTCCATTCAACAATATTCTAATAAGTGCTGCCTGTGAAAAAATACCTGATTCACTTGTAAGTCAATTAAAAGACAAAGGAATCATTGTTGCTCCTGTTGGTCCCAGACATGAACAGTCCTTAATTGCATATCAAAAAATAAATAATAAATTAATAATTCAAAAACAAATTCCAGGATTTATTTTTGTGCCTTTTGTTTGAGAAATAAAACAAAAGATTTATACATTATAATATCTATGCATTTTAATGAAAAGCACAATTAGCAATAAAAAATTAAATAAAAAAATAGTGCCTTTATGTGATTACAAGGGAAAATGTAAGAATAAAGCATATAAGGAAGTTTATCCCAAAAATAAAGGGTGGAGTTATCTTTGCAGAAAACATTTTAAACAAGAACAAAAAAAGTTCAAAGGAAAATTAAGCTATTGTTCTATTGATTGGTAATCCTTGTATTAGATATAGGTCCTCGTGGCAGAATCTATAAGAATTAATTAAATTATTATTAAAATAATTCTCTGCCATGTCTTGCACTATTCTTTAATGCATCGCCAGTTAAAATAAAATTATTCAAATCATCTAAATCAAACATTTCTTTTCTTGGAACTTCTCCTTTCATTTCCATATTTAAATTAAAACCTAAGTTAAAAAAGTAAGTATTTATAATTATTTCATTGCGATTATTTAAATGAATATATTCTTGTGAGGATGATTCTGATTCAATTTTACCAAAACCCTTTTTACTTAAATAATGCCTTAAACCATTCTTAATTATACTTTTAATAATATTCTTCTCTTTTGGAGCAATCTCTTGTCTAAAATTAAATTTAGCTTCTAAACAAGATTTTACATTTGAATTAGCTTCAGAAGTTATTCCTTTTATCCAATATTTTGCTATGTACATTTTAGTTTTATATTTTTATTCCTATTTAATATCATTTTTTTGTTGTTTTCATTTTCAATAATAAGGGGAAAAAAAGGAGAAAGTAAGAAAAAAAATAAAAAAATAAAAAAGAAAAATTAGTAATAACTTTCTCCAAAATCTTCTGCTTTTTCAGGTTTCTTTGATATTAATACAATTAATACTACTAGTAATACTAAAAATACTACTATTAGAACTATTGTTAATACCACAATTGAGTTTGTTACTGAAGTTTTACCTTCAACATCTGCCTTAAGAGCCACTGAGCTAACAAGTTCATCTCCAGAAAGTACATTTACATTAAATGTATACACTCCAGCTGAATTTGCATTTGCAGTTACTGTAACGGTTTTACTTGAACCAGCAGTAACAGCTACAACAGTTTGACTAGCACTTGAAGAAAGACTTCCACTAGATTCTGTAATAACTCTGTAGACTTTTAACTTGTTTGTAGGATTAACAATTAACAAGTTAAATTCAGCATTTTCACCAACACCAACTGTTGCCACATCGTTTGTTACAATCACGCTTTCAGAAAGGTCATTTTTTATAATAACTTGTCTAATTTCACTGTGTACCAAGTCATCATTTTCAACTTCTATTTCCAAAGTATAGATACCTGCTTCTGCATCATACGGAACTTTAAGATAAAGTCTTCCGCTTATAGTATCATCATCGTCATCTGAATCTTCAATTGAAACTAAATCTCCAAAATAAGATGTTTGTGAGATACCTAATGCAGGAATAACAGCAGTTACATACAAGTCATCTAAGTCATTATAACCAATATTCTTTAAAACAATATCCACTGGCATTGTTTCTCCAGCTTCAACAGAATTGCTCATAGATATTGACTTGATGTCCGCTTTATATGTAGGTCTTTGAACTCTTAAAGTAATGTCTTCTCTTTCTGTTTTGTGATCTCCGTTCCAGATTTGAATGTTAAGAGAAAGATCTTCACTAACTTCATCCCTAAGTTCAAACGGAATTTTAAGTGTTAATGTTTTGCTATATCTTTTTCCATCTTCAATATCAAAAGACACAGTTCTATCATCAACATCTATTTTGTCCCCTTCAATTTCAGCCTTTACCCTAACATCTGAAGCATTAACATCTGAAGTGAAATAAACTTTTACAGTTATTGTTTCACCAGCAATTACTGCAATATTGTCAGTTTCAACATCAATGCTGTTAATTGTCACATCAATTGTGCCAGTTATTTCAGCTGCACTTATAGTAGCAACTAAAAACAAAACACTTACAATTGCTAAAAAAGAAACCAAAATGTTCTTTGTATTCATGTTCATTTTTTAATATTTAATTACACAGAAAACATTGTTTTCTGTAATTATAAGCAAAAAGAAATCATTTATAAACTTTATGGTGACGACAGTATAAAGTAATTTTTAAGTGTTAAAAAATTAACTGAATGTCTTGATATCCAGTGAATAATTTTTATAACTAAAGTTTTTCATAAATTTTCAGTCCCATCACTGAATCTTTTACAGGGTTGGGGGATTCATTAATTATGACTACTTTTTTTTGTTTTAATAAAAATTTAATGATTTTTTCAAACTCATTTTCTGGTGTTGAAATATGCTTTTTTTCACCTTTTTCCCCGTATTCTATTCCAGAAAAATGAACATGCCAGTCATCATATTGAATAAATTGTTTTTTTATTTTTTCAAACTCATAATTTTTATACTTTGCAAGAATATGTGCGAAATCAATGCAAAAATTACACTTAGTGTCTTTTACAAGCTGTGAAATTTCGTCTATGTCTCCAAAAACATTTTTCTTGCCAGTTGTTTCAGGAGCAAGCTTTGGGGTAAATTTCTTTTCTGATTTTTTGAATTTCTAAAATAGCTTTTTTTATATTTTCATAACTTTTTTCTTTTTCAAATCCATTATAATAACCTGAGTGAAAAACAACTTTTGAAGCATTTAAATAAGTTCCAATCTCACAACATTGTAAAATTCTTTCCTTGCTTTTTTCTATTTTTCCCTTGTCTTTTGAATTAAGATTAATCCAGTATGGAGCATGGATGCTTAATTTAATTCCAAGTTTTTTTGCAGCTTTTCCTATTTTCAAAGCATCTTCTTTCTTCTTGATATAAATTCCATAAGTAAATGCAATTTCACATGCTTTTAATCCAAGCTCATGATACATCTCCAGATTAGAAATAGCATCTTTCACCCCTCCTAATCCTGCAGGTCCAAATTTAATTGTCATATTTAAAAAAAGAAACAAGGGTTTATAGGATTTTTGATTTGAAGAATAAAACTAAATTATATTAAAAAAATAAAAATCCCCAATTTTCTTTTGGGGATTCTAAAATTATAAACTTAATAATTTGATATTAGTATCTGTTGTTGCGAAATTCTTTGCAACAATTACCTTGCACTTTGCATCTTCTGCTGCATTAATAATAGAACTTGTAACAGTTCCATCAATAACAATTATTGCTGGTTTTTCAGAAGTTCTTCTTAAAATGCCGTTCAATCTTGAAACTGAAACTTCTTTTATTGATTCTAAGGCATCATTTAAAAAAACTGCCTTATCTGTTCCCTGAATCTTTAATGAAATTTCTTTTAATTTTTCCTTATTTTCATCACTTAAATCAATTTTTTGAACTGGTTTTTCCTCTGAATAGTTATTGCTCTTATTATTTGGAAAAAATTCATTTACTGGAATTCTTTTTCTTAAATTCATTAAAATTTCTTTTCCAGTTAATTCTTCTACTTCTTTTCCATCAGGAGCAATTGCAATATATTTCACAACTGCATTATCAACAACATTTTGAGCAATTAGTCTTCCACCCCTGTCACCATCTATGAAAAGAGTAAGTTCTTTTTCATTACCTAATTCTTTGATAGATTCTGGGAGTTTAGTGCCATTCATGGAAATTACATTATTAACCCCATTTCTCATTAAATTAAGCACATCTGCTCTTCCTTCAACAACAATTAATTCTTTTTCTGAAATATCTCCGCATGAAAGTTTTTCCTTGCCATATTCCTTGATTCCTGCTATTTTTGCAGCATCTTTGATTTCATTTGAAATTTCCCTTGAATCAGTTGAACCTTTTATTTCTCCCATTAATTTTTTTGCTCTCTCAATTATGTAATCTCTTTTACTTCCTCTGACATCTTCAATTCTTTCTACTTCTATTTGAGAATCACAAGGTCCAATTCTTTCAATTGTTTCTATTGCTGCAGCAATTAAAGTTGTTTCTGATTGATCCAGTGCAGTGGGAATATTAATAGAACCTATTGTTGTTTTGCCTTTTCTTTCCAAAGATACTTCTATTCTGCCTATTTTTCCTTCTTTTTGAAGTTCTCTCATTTCCAGATCAGAACCAAGCAAACCCTCGGTCTGCCCGAATAAAGCGCCAATTACATCAGGTTTTTCCAAAGCACCTTCAGCTTCAAAATTTGCATGTATCATGTATTTTATTGATACTGGACTTATTTTTGCCATATTTTTTTTATTTTTAATTTAATTAAAAAGCTCTTTAAAGAGCCATATAGAAAAACATCTCTTATAAATTCACTTACACTAATAAATAAATTTGACTAACGAATGTGATTGTGATTATAATAATATAATATTATGATATCTTTCTAATTACTAATTGACAAAAAAATAGTTTTTAAAGGTTTGGATTATTTTGGACTAGTTTCTTGCTTCATAATATAATTTTGCCAATCTTTAAAAGCCATGCCTTTCCATGACTTTGCCCCCTTAGGAAAGAATTCATCTGGAAAAATTATGAAGTTATCAGTAATTGTTTCTAACGCTTTTCTATTTTTTTCACCAACAAATTGACATTTATTCCAATTAGGAGTTTGATTACTTATTTTCATTTTACATGGACTATAAGACTTAGTAATTAAAGCGCATTGATTTCCTGATTGATCCATAAGCATCTCCATTGCCATATGAAACCCATAAAAAGGGCATGGATACCTTTGTTTTGGAGTTACAGGTTCTAGTTCTTTCTTTTTCCCGAATAAAGATAACATGCACTCTTTTAGAGATATTTATTTATAATGTTTTAGATTATGCAAAATATATTTTTTAATTAACCCTAATCTCCCCACAATTTCACATTTTTTTTATATGCCAACCACCTTTTATCCGCAATTCCCTTTTCCAAACTTTTTCAAATGTGAAGCCTCTTTAAATTTACCTAATTTTTCATATAAATTAAGTAATTTTTCCTTGATTTTATCCCTTTCAATTGCACTTAAATTCATTTCCAAAAGCTTTTCATAAATTTTTGAAGCATGATTTCTCTTTAAATCCCTTTCATAAACTTCTGCCTGTTTTTTGTATAAATCCCTCATAGAATAATAAATATCTTGTTTCTCAATAATATTTGCATTATGCATAGCTTTTTTTACAGCATTTTCAACCTGGTTAAAATCTCCTGTTTTAATCAGTATTTCTGCTTCTTTTAAATGATATTTTATTTTTTCAAAAAAAGCAATAGAAATAATCGCGATATGCTCGTACATTTTTGCAGCATTATTAAACATAAATCTTTTTTCATAAACTTCTGCTAATTTTAAATACACAAATTTTTTAATATCAGTTGGAATTGGGTTATTTAAAATTCTTGTTAAATGATCTATTTTAACAAAATCCCCTTTATCTTTTAAACTTTTTTCAATATCAGTTTTTGACATAAAATTTATCATGAATTTAAAACGTGTTAAGTCTTTTTAAGAATTATTATATATTATATTGGTCTTTCTTTTTAATTTAATCATAAGAAAGCATATAATACTTTCCACCACCCGGAACATCCCCACCATAGCCTGGAATAATTATGCCTTTTGCTTTAGCTTCTTCAATCAAATTAACAGCTTTAATTTCATTATGATAGCCGCATTCCTTCACTATTTTTTTAATTAACAAACCAAAAGAAGCTTTATGCCCAAGACTCTTAATAGCATCTACAACAACATGAGTTTTATTTTCTAAGTTATTTTTTTCCATTATTTTCAAGGAAATAAGGGTATTTAAGAATTATTGAAATAGAAAATAATCAAGAATTCATAAAATAATCTATTATTTTAAAAACAATTCAAAAAATCTATTTCTTTTTAACAATTTCTGTGCACATTCCTGCAGCAACTGTTTGCCCAGCATCTCTTACAGCAAATCTACTCATATAAGGATTTTCTTTTTGAGTTTCTAAACACACATTTCCCTGAGGTTTTATTCTTACCCTTGCAGTATCACCATTTTTAAGAAAATCAGGACTTTCTTTTATTGTTTCCCCACTTCTTGGGTCAATCTGGGCAATTAATTCTGCAAATTGGCAAGGAACTTGAGCAGTATGTATGTGAAACACAGGAGTATATCCTTTTGCCAACACACTTGGATGATTTATCACAGTTATTGTAGCAATAAATTCTTCAACAATTGGAATAGGTTTAGCTGCATCACAGATAACATCTCCTCTTGCAATATCTTTTTTACCTACTCCTCGAATATTAATTCCAACATTGTCTCCTGCCTGAGCTTCTGGTAATGTCTCATGATGAGCTTCAATAGTTTTTACTTCTCCTGCAACTCCTTTACCAGTTCTTCCAGGCAACACAATAACTTTCATGCCTTGTTTCATAATTCCTGTTTCTATTTTTCCTACAGGAACAGTTCCAATACCAGTAATTTCATAAACATCTTGAACAGGCATTCTCATAGCTAAATTAGTTGGAACTTCTGGAGCAGGGAATAAATCAAACTGCTCTAAAATTGTTGGGCCTTTATACCATGGCATTTTATCTGATTTTTTAACAACATTCTCTCCTAATAATCCCGCACAAGCAATAAATGGAGTTGTTTCAGGATTAACTCCAACACCTTTTAATAATTTACCAACTTCTTCTTTAACTTTATTAAATATTTCTTCGCTATACTTAGCAGCATCCATTTTATTAATTGCAACACCAATATTTTTAACACCCATTGTTCTTAATAACCATAAATGTTCTGTTGTTTGTGGTTGCACACCAGAAGGGGCAGCAATAACTAAAAATGCAGCATCAGCTTGTGAAGCACCAGTAATCATATTTTTAACAAAATCCCTGTGTCCAGGAGCATCAATAATTGTTATCTGCCATTTTTTAGTCATAATCTTTTTATACATTAAATCAATTGTAACTCCTCTTTCTCTTTCTTCCTTGATCTTATCCATGACATAAGCAAATTCAAAACCAACTTTTCCATATTTTACAGCTTCTTCTTTAAGCTTTTTCATTTCTTGCTCAGAAACAAGTCCTGCATCATATAGAAGTCTACCTACACAAGTTGATTTTCCAGCATCAACATGCCCTACAAAAACAACATTCATGTTTGGTTTTTCTTTTGCCATTGTATAATTATAATTTTAAAGTGTTAGTTTAAAAAAAATTACATTTATAAACATTTCGGTAAATAAAATTTTATAGAGGATGTTTAAGATTAATAATTTAAAAAAAGATAAGCACAAACCTTTAAAAACCTATTTTCTTAGAAATAATCATGAATAATAAATATGAATACAATTTTGTATTAGTA
>Ga0180732_1001466_pt1 | contig 14593 bp, 12 predicted proteins | sample KR11_01MetaG_FD_148674 | JGI IMG/M metagenome (GOLD analysis project Ga0180732, IMG submission 148674) | Groundwater microbial communities from the Olkiluoto Island deep subsurface site, Finland - KR11_0.1 MetaG | ecosystem: Environmental > Aquatic > Deep subsurface > Groundwater | place...
TGTGGGACAATTTACCATCACCGGGACTTTCAGTGAAAGCCTGGGTCAGGCTCCCCGGATTGCGGTCACCGGAAGCGGTCCCATGGCCTTTACTGCCCAGGCCATGACAGGTTCCGGTTCAATATGGACAAAGACCCTGAGCATTCCCTGGAATGACAACACCGCTTATTCCCTAACTATTTCAGGAATCGAGGATGTGGCCGGGAATACAGCTTCTTCCAACATCGTGGGTAATTTTGTGACGGACACGGTGGATACCGATGACGATTTGATCCGGGACTATGTGGATCCGGATGATGATAACGACGGAATGCCGGATACCTGGGAGCTCCAGTACGGTCTGAATCCCAAAGTAAATGATGCCGAACTTGATGGTGACAGAGATGGAATCAGCAACCTCAATGAGTATTTGACCCAGACCAACCCCACCCAGCCGGATGCCAATGTAAGACCGGATATGCCAGTGCTGGTTTCACCCGCAAACGACGCTGTGGTATCCCTTGCGCCGAAACTGATCATCGGCGAATTCAGCGATTATGATACCGAGGATTCACACACTCAAACAGAGTGGCAGATTTATCTGGAAGTGGATGGTGAGGGGGACTGTGTTTACGAATTGAAAACCAGCTCTGTTCTGACCGTGCTTTCAGTGCCTTCCCTGGTTCTGGATGCGAATACAAATTACACCTGGAGAGCCCGAGTGCTTGATGATCACGGGGCGGCTTCAGAATGGTCTGAATACGGGTATTTTACAACAGATCAAGACGCGGCAGATGCTGACGGCGATGGAATTATCGATGTACAGGTTCCGGCTTCTTCGACGGATATCAACCAGGATGGAACGCCCGATGCGGAACAGTTGAGCATTAAGAGCATCAAGGTAAAAGGAAAAGCCAGCTTGATCGGCATGGACACAAGCAATTCACCCAAGGTCGTAAAAGTTGTCTACCTGCAATCCACCGATCCCCTGGACACATCAAAATACCCGGGAATGGCTTCTCTGCCAGGCTCCATGCCCTACGGTTTGATTGACTTCAAGATCAAAGTCCAGAAACCCGGGGATTTTGCGGAGCTGACAATCTATTTTTCCGAAACTTTGCCAAGCGATGCTGCATGGTATAAATATGATTCAGTGAACAATACGTGGAGTGATTTTTCAGAACATATCACCATCAACACCAATAAGAACTCCATGACCCTGAGCCTTCAAGATGGAGGCTTGGGAGATTCTGACGGACTTGCGAACGGAATGATTGTCGATCCGTCCGGGCTTGTGGTGCCTTCTTCCCAGGATGGTGATGATCCTCCCTCAACCAGCGCTGCTTCCGGTGGCGGTGGCGGTGGATGCTTCATCCAGTCGGTTCAACCGGGATCAGGAAATTCATTCACATGGGTTATCCAATGGGCATGGATCAGCGGTATTCTGATGCTCATCCAAACAGGCATCAGAATGAGGACTTCAGCAAAACGCTCATAAGCCTTTCTCCGGGGCCATAACAAATAAAAACCGTCAGGACAGACTCCTGGCGGTTTTTATTTTACCGGTTGAATGCATCTTGAAATTAAAGTCTACCCCATGCAGGGCTCTCCATCCGCTTCATTGACCTCAATGGTAATATGATCCAACTCCTCGAAATCAGCAAGCATCTGTTTATAGTATTCCGGTGCTTCGGGATGGTGGGTGACAATGGAAAGAATGGCTGAATAATGGTTGGAGCCCAAAGGCCAGATATGAATATCGCAAACCCGGTTGTCTGCCCGGGATTCAATGGTTTTTTTTATTCGTAAAACCAGGTCGGGCGTTACCCCGCTGTCCAGCAGTATTTTGCTTGTATCCTTCATCAGGCCGTAGGACCATTTTGATATCAGTACAGCCCCAACAATCCCCATCAAAGGGTCCATCCAGATCCAACCGGCTATTTTTGAAGAAATCAGAGCAAAGATGGCAAGAACCGAAGTGAGGGCATCTGCCAGAACATGCAGATAGGCGGCTTTTAGATTATGATCCTTATGAAGGTGGCTGTGCCCGGCCTGATGATCATGGTGTTCTTTCCTCCCCTGAAGGAGAAAGGCGCTAAACAGGTTGACCATCAGGCCGATGACGGCAACAAAAATGGCTTCATCAAATCGAATATGCACAGGGTAATAAAATCTTTTTGTGGATTCCACGGCCATGAGTAAAGCAATGACCCCGAGAATCACGGCACTGGCAAAACCGGCCAGAACTCCCACTTTCCCGGTCCCGAAACTGTATCGGGGGTTGTCTGCATTTTTTCGGGCATAATAATAGGCAAACAGGGTTATGCCAAGGGCCATGGCATGGGTGCCCATGTGCCATCCATCGGCCAGAAGGGCCATGGAACCGAAAGCATATCCGGCGACAATTTCAATGGTCATCATAACGGCAGTGAGGAAAACCACCCTGCGGGTATTTTGTTCTCCATGCCTGCTGACCCTGTGGAATTTATGCGGGTGTTGCCATTTATCGAGGGTGTTAATATGCATTTTTTAAAACCAAAAGCCGGGGAAGATTGATTCTCACCCCGGCTGTTTTTGATGTTTAGGTTCTATGAACAGAGCCCTTTTGTCAGGGGGTGTAAACCGGCATTCCCATCATGGGCCAGATCAGCCAAACGAAAAGAGCGATTACCACCATGAGAAGAATGCTGGCGGGAATCCCGTACATGAAGAATTCACCCGCGGTGAACTGCCTGGAGTCGTAGGCAATGGCATTGGGCGCAGCCCCCACCAGGAGCAAAAAGGGCATGCCTGCTGCCACCAGGGAAACGAAAAAGATGACTTCCGGAGCCACATGCAGGTAAGGTGCAATGACCAGGGCCACGGGCAGGGAAATGGCTATGGCTGCCACATTCATGATGAAATTGGTCATGACCAGAACAAAAAAACCAATACTCAGAATAAAAATAAACCCGGGTGCTTTCTGGAAAAGGGCCAGCCAGTTGACGGCCAGCCATTTGGCTGCTCCTGTATCCCATAGGCAAAACCCGATGCTCATGGCCCCGCCGAAGAGCAAAATCGTGTTCCAGGGAACAGCCTGTAAATCTTCGATGTCCATGATGCCGGTGATATAAAACAACAGGGTGGAAATGAGAATGATGGCGGTCTTATCAAAGGGTTTTAAGAAGGGAAGAAAGTTTTTGAGAACAATCACAGAAATACAGGAAAAAACAATCACCAGGGCCATGATTTCTTTGCGGCTCAAGGACCCAAGCTGGCTGTTCAGTTGAATGGCCCGCTGCCTTAACCCGACAATTTCTTTTTTCTCCGGCTTAAGAACAATCATGAAAAACCCCCAGAGAAGAAAGACCATGAGCCATCCGATGGGGGCCATATAATAGCTTAAAGTCAGAAACGTCACATCCATGGCTGTTCCGGCTTTGATGCCTTCGGCCATGATATCGTTGTAAAAACCCAAGGCCACGGCTCCCCGGGCCGCACCCAAAAGCGTAATAATACTGCCTGCACCGGCAATATAGGCCATGCCAATAAACAGGCCTTTGCCGAATTTGGTGGGTTTATCCCCCTCACCATACAATCCGTAGATGGAAAGCAACAGGGGGTAAATGGTGGCTGCCACCGCCGTATGGGCCATGACGTGGGTTAAAGCTGCGGTCACCACAAAACACCCCAGATAAATCATGCTGGTTTTTTCTCCAACAATAATCAGCATCTTGTAGGCCAATCGCTTGGTAAGCCCGGTTTTGGTGAACACAAAACCGATCATCAGGGAGGCATAAATAAACATCACCGAGGGGTCCATAAAATCTTTAAAAGCCTCCTTGGCCGGGCGAACGAGAAACAAGGCCTGAAGGACTCCGATGGCGATACTGGTGACGCCGATGGGCAGTACTTCAAAAACCCACCAGGTGCCAGCGAGCAGAAAGATCGCCAAGGCGCCTTTGGCTTGCGGACTCAGGACAAAATGCGCGCCCATGGGATCAATGGCATCCGGAGCCGGGGGTGCGTAATAGACGATCATGAACAATAAAATGCCGATTCCCATGAAGAGGTATTTTTTCCAGTCAAAAGGTGTGCTTTCTGCAAAATCATTATTTTCAGTCATATTTCCAGCGCCTCCAAAAGATCATAGAATAAGGATGAACGTATCAGAGCAGGCTTCCTGATATTCTTATTCATTCACTATTTTTATTTTATCAAAAGTGTTTTTACTTCCTGGAACACGTCCGTGAGTCTCAAAATCCCAACAATTTCTTTGCCGTGGGTCACCAAAAGGGACTGGTGCATCCCCATGAGCAATTGGTGGATCGCGACCGGGAGGCTTGCGGTATCTTCCACATATTCCCCTTCCGTGGGCGTGTACATGACATCCTTCACCTTCAGCTTGGCCGCATCCCTGCACGTTTCCTCTATGGGTTTTTCCCACAAGCGGAACTGCTTAACAATCTCCTTCATGAATTGCGGGCTGAATCCGAAACGCGAAAGACCCATGTGGGACAAGGGATTGGATTTTCCCATCTGCTCGTATTTGGGCTCCAGTGCCCTGATGATATCCAGCTGGCTGAGCTTGCCTACGATTTTATTGGACTTGTCATAAACCAGGACTGCACGGTGTTGATAATGAGCTTGGTTGAATTCCTTCTGGGCCTTGTCCAAGGCCAGAAGCGCCTCGTTCAACGTGGCGTCTTCAGAAACCGTCGCATATTCGGCCAAGGGAATCATCAAATCCTTCACGGTTTTACTTTCCATGGGTTATCTCCTTTAATCTATTTTTTTATCTTTTTCATGAGTGTCGTATCCGGACCATCCTGTCGTCACTTCTTTGATTTACGGGTTTTCGCAAGGATCCAAATGGGCGCAACGGATGGCATCGATCAAGGTGTCCAGGGAAACCGGTTTCTGGAGATAGGCAAAAGCCCCCAGATGCATTGCCTGAACCCGTTCTTTTTCGGAGCCATGGCCGGTCAGAATAATCACTTTGATTTCCGGACGCTTCAGTCGGACGATTTCCAGGGTTTCCAGCCCATCCATGCCGGGCATGTTTAGATCCAGAATCATTACATCGAACGATTCTTTTTCAAGCTTTTCCAAGGCTTGTTCACCACTGAAGGCGACATCACAACAGAAATTTCTCATTTCTATGCGTTCCGAGAGGGTGGTTACAAACTCTTTCTCGTCATCCACCAAAAATACTTTTATCGTATCCATCTTGATTTCCCGGTGAACGTTTGGATGCTCAATTTATCAAAATTTTTCTGAGTTTAAGAAAGTGGATTCATATCAGACAATAATCTACATAATCAACAAGATTGTCTTTAGGAAGGGCAGGAAGATTCAAAGATTTTCAGACAAAAAGGGGGATGATCTTAAACGCTCTCACATCCACCAGGCCCTGGTCGGTGATTTTCAGCTCAGGAATCACTGGAAGGGCCAGGAAAGACAGGGCCATAAAGGGATCACTCATGTCGGCTCCCAGGGATTTGGCTGCAAGCAAAAGGGCATCGAGTTGGCTCCGTACGGTTTCTATGGGTTCCATTGAGATAAGCCCGGCTACGGGAAGGGGAAGGCTTGTAATGATAAGCCCGTTATTGACCACGGCCATGCCGCCGCCCATGTGAATGATTTCCATGACGGCTGCATTCATGTCTTCGTCGTTTATGCCCACCACAATGATGTTGTGGGAATCGTGGGCCACACTCGATGCCAGCGCTCCGCCTTTCAGCCCGAAACCCTTTACAAAACCAAGGCCGATATTCCCGGTTTTTTTATGCCGCTCCACCACGGCGATTTTAAGAATATCCCTTGAAAGGTCGGAAACAGCAAAACCCTTGCCATCGGTGGATACGGTTTCAAGGGTGTGCCGGGTGAGGATTTGGTCCTTGACCAGCTCCATCAAATGGATGCGGGAAGAGATCGCCGGAATGGAAAAGTTCAGATGGCCAGGCTCCAAGTTTATGGAGTTGGAGATGGGTTCAGGCGGGATTTTTTCAATGTTCGGCAGGATGAAACCATTTTCAGCCACTGGGATTCCGTTGAAATATACTTTTTCAGCCCTCGGAGAATGAAGATCTGAAAATACCATGAGGTTTGCCCTTTTCCCGGGGGCAATGGCGCCCATGTCCTGAAGGCCGAAATACTCCGCAGGATTCAGGGTGGCCATTTGGAAAGCCATCACAGGATCAAGGCCCAAGCCCATGGCTTTTCTCAGAATGGCGTCCATGTGCCCGTTTCCCAATAGATCATGGGGGTGCCGGTCATCCGTACACCACATCATGCGCCGGGCGGTTTGGTGATTGATCATGGGCAGAAGATCCTCAAGGTTTCTGGCCCCGGTTCCTTCCCGAACCATAATATGCATCCCTGCTGCGAGTTTTTCCTGCGCTTCTTTGAGGGTGGTGCATTCGTGATCGCTGGCCATCCCTGCGGTGATATAGGCATTGAGACCTTTTCCGAAAAGGCCCGGAGCATGCCCGTCTAATACAAGGCGGTTCTGTTTGGCCAAATCCAGTTTCCTCATTACGAGCTCATCTTCCATGACTACGCCGGGGAAATTCATCATTTCCCCAAGGGCCACAATCCTCGGGTGGGGGAGGAACCGGGCCAGGTCCTTGTCCGTCAGAGCCGCACCCGAGGTTTCCATGGAGGATGCCGGAACACAGGAAGGCAGTGCGAAATAGAGATCCATGGGCTGATTTTCTGCTGCGCGAAGCATATAGGAAATGCCCTCTGAACCCAAAACATTGGCGATTTCATGGGGGTCGGCGATCACGGCGGTGGTTCCCCTTGCCGCAACGGTTCTTGCAAATTCACCGGGGCAAATCATGGAACTTTCGATATGCACATGGGCATCGATTAAGCCCGGCGCTACAAATCGACCTTTCAGGTCCTCTGTGGTATCTGCTTCATAATCCCCCATACCGACGATGAATCCGTATTGAATGGCGATGTGGGTCCTCAGGATCTCCCCATTATAGACATTGAGAACCCGGCAATGTTTTAAAAGGAGCTCCACCGGCTTTTTCCCGGAAGCATATCGTATTAATTTTTTTGTGTTCATACCTGCGCCAGCTCAGGGTTTGGACATGATTTTGCCGTAATAGGAATGGGAAAGATAAATGGCGGCCAGGGGATTGTGGCCAGTCACCCGGTCTTTCACAGCCAGTACGGTGGTGTAGGCATCGGCATGTTTAAAAAACAGTGAATCATGCCCCACGCAGAGCCCCAGTAAAACATTGAACTCGGTTTTTTCAGCATTGAGGAGTTTGGCCTGGAAAATGGGATTACACATGGTTTCCTTTAAAGGGGGCATGATAAAGTCTTTGGGGTCTATTCCCAGGCCTTCCTTTAATTCTCCGCCTACCTTGCAGATCACGGACACCACCTCGAAGCCCTGATTTGTAAACATCTTATTCACCACGGCCGCTTCATTTGCAAGGCCGATGCAAAAAGCCAGTCCCAGGCGTTTGTAGCCCATTTTATGCGCAAACTCGCAGATTTCAACAATGCGTGTTTTGGTGGGTTCCAGCACAAAGGGATTTTGGACTTTGTTGGTGTAGCATTCCCCTTCCTGAATGGAAGCATTCCGCGCGAATTGAAAGACTTCCGATTCCTCATACAGGGCCCGGGCTTCTTTAAGTAAACCCTTATGAGCCAGGGTGGGGCATCCTTTTGAGCCGTGGCCGGATTCGGTAAAACAGATTTTTATTCCTGTGGGAAGCTCGCAGGCGGCACAGGCCGGAGCGGCTTTTTCATTGGCATCGGACATGAGTATTCTCCAGGTTCAACCATGAAACGGTCATTATAAAAGGTGTGCGATGAATCATCTTAAAATAGAAATGTTCCAAAAGGCAAAGGAAAACCTTATTTTCAATTCAATCCCTCAGAAAACGTCTTGCCGTGGAACATATAATGTCAATCTGGTTTTCCTCGCCTCTTCAATGGGCAGAATTTCTGAAAGTTCGATTTTTTTATAGTGTTTCGCCAGGAGTTCAAATGGAAAATGGTCTTGAAGGTAAAATTCATCCTTTAACACAATCGATTTGAACCGGGATTCCTGCAGGGCTCTGTAGAAATCCGCTCGTACCCGTTCACTTTCTTTTCCAGGAGTTAACCACACGTCAATCATCGAACCCCAGAAAACCGATGCATTCTTTTTTGCCGCTATGGGCAGAAAAGCCTGACAGGTGGATAACACCGGTCCTTGAATGGTTTGCAGCAAACGGAGTTCGACTTGTGTTTGATCCAGCGCGGAATCTTTTGGAAGACCTCCCGTTGGACGATACAGAATTTGATAATTAAAATAGAGCAAAAGAAGAAGGACGGTCAGGGCGAGTTTTCCCCTCATTTTGTGGAGGTCCCCAAGCAGCAACCCACAGCCCACAGCCAATGCAGCCCCTATGGGCATGAGATTGTTGGCGGCACCGCCGATTTTAAAGCGCGGGGCCAAACCGGAGATCACCATGGCCACAAAAAAGAAAAAGAAAAATACCGCAGCCGGTTTTGAACCAGGTTTTCTGAACAGTCTATGGAGGCAAAGAAAAGACAACGCAAAACCGACACACAGGTAACGGGGCAGTTCGTTCCTAAGAAAAAGCAAAATGTTTTCCAATAAGATTGGGTGCGCAGATGGAACTTTGAAGGTATAGTAGAAAAACCATCCATTGGTCATGATGTTCAAAAGGATCTGGCTGGTCAGGATGGATCCCATACAAAGCATGGCGGTCAGGCGGGTCTGACCTTTATGGGTCGTAATACTCCAAATGCAAAGGGCAAAAACAGGTACAAGGGCGGTTTGCTTGGAGAGAACGGCGCACGTTGCCGCCAGAATTGCACCAATCGATGCCATCAGGTTTCTTTCGGAAATGGAATACAAACAATAGGCTGTGGCCATGGTGAAGAAGATAAAAAGAGAATCCACCCGGGCGAGATCAAACGAAAACCCCGTGATTCGGTATGTCCCGGCGTAAAGTCCGGCCGCCACCAAGGCTCCAAGTCTTGATCCGGTCATTTTCATTACAAGCATCCCGATCAGGATCAGTGTCCCCAGAGTGGAAACCAGGGAAATCATGCGAATCGAAGTGTAGCTTTCGCCGGTGATCGAAGAGACGGCTGCACCCAGGTATGTATATAATGGGCCGTATAGTAAAGGAACATATTCGGAAGAGGGTGCTGGATACAACGGCATCCCATGGAGAAGCCGATGAACCTGAAGCACTTGCATTCCTTCAATCCAGTCGTACTCGACGAAGGCAGGAATCCTTAGCAAGGCAAGAATAAAAAAAACAATCATGTAGTAGGCCGCAAACAAGCTTAATAGAACCTTTCCCACCCTGATCGCTTTTCCAGTTTTGCCGGGATTGCCGTCATGAATGGCCCATGATACGTAGTCCCGAACAAAAATTGCCGCTTCGCGAAGGAAAAAAAGCGGCCTTGTCGGAAGTTGACGCCCGGTTCGTTTTCGAAACCGTATATTTTGACAATTAATTCCTGGATTTTCGTCATGTATGCGGGACAGAAGGACATGAACTGCTCGAAAACCGGCGGGGATTCTTTTCAGAGCAGGGCAAAGGGCGTCCCGGTGCATCAGGCGATAGGGCACATTGGCATCCCGGACCCACCGGAAACTCAGGAGGAACAATAATATTGAAAGGGCCTTTGAAATCCATCTCCGATGCCACCCGTCTTCCCGTCGGTACCGACAACCGTAGTGGACGAGCCCGTTTTTCCGGGCCTTCCAGAAAGCTTCAAAGTGTGCCGGGTCGCACTGCCCATCGGAATCGATCTGGAAAATCCATTCCGCGTTAGCTTCCATCGCTTTTTTGTAGCCCGATAAACAGGTGGGTCCGTGTCCTTTGTTGGAGCTGTCCATGATGCGTATTTCCTGGAATTCGTTGGCCAGGGCCTTCAGAATATGGAGAGATCCGTCCGTGGAACCATCGTTGAGCAGGCAGAATGTGAACGGACAGCCTGTGATTGTGCGTATAACCGGAATCCATTCCCGCACAAAGGACTCGAGGCTTTTTTCCTCATTAAACACAGGTGCGATAACCCAAAGTTCAGTCATGATGATGCCTTTTCTTTAGAACCTGGCAGAGGTCAAGTGCGTTTTGCATTGCTTCATCCATATTAAGGTAGCTGTATGTCGCCAGTCTCCCGCAAAAATAAACCGCTTTTTCCGTCGTTTCCTTTTCCCCGAGGCGACGATAGAGGCTGTATCTGGATAGATTCGGTTCTGTAAGGACAGGATAAAACGGGTCTCCACCGGAATGGGGATATTCATGGGAGATGACGGTGCGGGCGTGCTTTTGCCCCGTAACGTGCTTAATTTCCACAGAACGTGTGTAATCATGTTCTGATGGATAATTGATGGAAACGCAAGGCTGCTGAAATGGCTTGTTCATTTCTACCCATTCAAAGTCCAGGGAGCGCCAGGATAGGGCTCCGTGACAGAAATCGAAATACGCATCAATCGGGCCGGTGTAAACAATTGCTTTTGCGGTTTTGAAAAGGTGACGAATCTTTAAAAAATCGGTGTTCAGGAGTACAGTAATTAGAGGGTGGCGCAACATTCGCTCAAACAGGCGGGTATAGCCATCCTTTGGCATGATTTGATACAGCTCATCCACATAACGGTCCTCCCTGGTGAAACGAATGGGCAGCCGACCGCAGACGGAAGGGAGCAGCTCCCGGGGATGAATACCCCATTGTTTGAGGGTGTAGCCCAGGTAGAATGCCTCATAAAGTTTTTTCCCCACCCTGGAAAGAACATATTCTTCGGAGTTTTTCGGTTCATTGACCTCGATGCGTTCGGCCCTGAGGAGGGATTGAGCACTATCCGGAGTCAAGGAACACCGGAAAAACTTTTCGAGTGTTGTAAGATTGATGGGAAGAGGAAAAAGTTCTTCCCGATAACTGGCTTGAACCCTGTAATTGCCGGGAATCCACTCCGTATAGGAACTCAGGTAATCCACAATGGATTTCCGGTCTGTCCTGAAAAAGTGCGGGCCGTAGTGATGGAGAAGCAGGCCGCTTTCGTGGATAAAGTCATGGCAGTTCCCGGCCACATGCGACCTTTTTTCGATGAGCAGGCATTTCCAGCCCATTTCACGTGCGGTTCGCTCGGCAAGGATGCACCCGACGGGCCCAGCTCCAGCAATAATCAGGTCAAAATTATGATAATCCACGCGAAGGGCTTCCTTGACTGTTTTGTATGTGCGTGAAAATTTACCAGCGAGGCCGGGGATTGTAAAGCATATCTTTTATTCGATTTAACCGAAATAATAATATGACCCATGGGCTTGCAATACTTGGAAGAATGCATTATTGAATAATAACACCCTGTCCAATGGAGGCAGGGTGTTTTTTTTCATACAAATACAACATGCGAAGGGGAAGAACAATGACAGATATTTCAAAAATTACGCTATATAGCGGAGGACTCAAGGGCGCTGAGGCGGAATTCGGCAAACTTGCCGAAACCTGGAACATCCATGAAGTGACGATTTCTTATGACGATCACCAAACCGAACGCACCCGGGGTCTTCGAATTCTGACCCGGGAAGAACTGGAAAAGGGGGACGTGAGCATGGAAATCGTGTCCCAGAAAATGAAACGCACCTATTCCAAGATGGACAAGATTCGAAAAGTCATCCAGGCCATTTTTCACATGGTCAATGGCGGCTATCAGGTTTTTGCAGTGGGCTGGATACAGGAAGACGGCACCGTCAAGGGGGGAACCGGCTGGGGTGTGGAGCTAGCTAAACTCTTCAACCGCCCTCTGAGCGTTTATGACCAGGACCGAAAAACCTGGTGTTCCTGGAAGGACAGCAAATGGGTTGAGGACACACCGGCCATTACCTCGGATACCTTTGCCGGTACCGGCACCCGGAACCTTTCCGATGACGGCCGTCAGGCCCTTAAGGATCTTTTTACGCGTTCCTTTGGCCCTGCCGGAGGGAAATGATGGCGGACGGCAGAAATCGAGCCGACATCCATTCCGGAGCCAATGTTTCCATTGTTTTAAAGCAGGATCAGAAAACCAGTAAGCTTACCCGGGGTGTTGTGAGGGATATTTTGACCCAATCCGCCACCCATCCCCACGGGATCAAGGTCCGCCTGGAAGGTGGCCTTGTGGGCAGGGTCAAAATGATTCATCCAGCGGGTATTCCTTAACTTTTTTCCCATAAAGGAAGCCCTATAAAAAAAGAATTATTTAAGGGGTGTTAAAGCGGCTTTATGGCCCATGTAGGGCTGTAAAGCCTCGGGAATGCTGACGGAGCCGTCGGCATTCAGATGGTTTTCCAGGAAGGCGATCAACATTCGAGGGGGTGCCACCACCGTATTGTTCAGGGTGTGTGCGAAATATTTTCCTTTTTCACCGACCACACGGATCTTCAGCCGTCTGGCTTGGGCATCCCCTAAATTTGAGCAACTGCCGACTTCAAAATATTTTTGTTGCCTGGGTGACCAGGCTTCAACATCCATGGATTTTACTTTAAGGTCGGCCAGGTCTCCGGAACAGCATTCCAAGGTTCTGACCGGGATTTCCATGGAACGGAAAAGATCCACCGTGTTTTTCCAAAGCTTTTCAAACCAGACCGGACTGTCTTCAGGATTGCAGACAACAATCATCTCCTGTTTTTCAAATTGATGAATGCGATAAACCCCTCGCTCTTCCACGCCATGGGCGCCTTTTTCTTTTCGGAAACAAGGAGAATAACTGGTGAGTGCGTGGGGAAGGGAAGATGCCTGCAAAACCGTGTCAATGTATTTGCCGATCATGGAATGTTCGCTCGTTCCGATGAGGAATAAATCTTCGCCTTCAATTTTGTACATCATGGCTTCCATTTCGGCAAAACTCATCACGCCGGAAACCACTTCGCTGCGGATCATAAAAGGAGGAATGCAATAGGTGAAGCCGCGATCAATCATGTAGTCTCTGGCATAGGAAATGATACCGGAATGAAGCCGCGCAATGTCTCCCATTAAATAATAGAAACCGTTCCCGGCGACCTTGCGTGCGCTGTCCAGATCAATCCCGTTGAATTTTTCCATGATGTCGGTGTGATAAGGGATTTCAAAGTCCGGAACAACGGGGTCTCCATAGCGTTCAACCTCCACATTGTCCCGGTCATCTTTGCCGATGGGCACCGAGGGGTCGATGATGTTGGGAAGCGTCAACATGATGGTTTTGATTCGCTCGGCAAGAAGAACTTCTTTTGCTTCAAGCTCGGCCAATCGATTGGAATTCAGCGTTACCTGGCGTTTCAATGCTTCGGCTTCTTCTCGTTTCCCTTGGGCCATCAACCCGCCGATCTCTTTGGATATCCTGTTTCTTGAGGCTCTTAAGTCGTCGGCTTCTTGCTGGGCCTTACGGCTTTCAAGATTGAGTTCGATCACCTCATCGACGAGACCTAATTTATGGTCTTGAAATTTGTTTTTAAGGTTTTGTTTAACCAGGTAGGGATTCTCCCGAACGAATTTTATATCTAACATCCTATGTGCTCCTTAATGAATGAAAAAGCCACAGCCGCCGTTTGTGGGCGAGAATTTACCAGCGGGCAGGAGAATTGTAAAGCAGATCTTTGGGTGCGTCCAGGAGCCATTGGGATATTTTCGGGTTGCCGGATACGGAGGATACATATCCCTTGAAATAATCTTTGAAATGCTGGACAGTGACCGTTTTAACCGGAAAGGGTTGACAACCGAAACGAAAATAGGTTTTGAAATGAAGACATGGTGGGTCTATATGGTAAGATGCAGGGATGGAAGCCTCTATACGGGAATTGCCGTGGATGTGGCAAAAAGGTTCCGGGAGCACCAGGAACAAGGGAAACGGGGGTCCAAATACCTGCGGGGCAGAGGACCGCTTATCCTGGTGTTTAAAAAGAAACTGGGTGAAAAGAGCCTTGCGTTGAAAGTGGAAATGCAGATCAAACGGTTAAAAAAAGAAAAAAAAGAATCGCTCCTGATCCAAGGGGCCATGATTCAGGATATGATCCATGGGATTGAAAAGGATATCAGGTGAGCTCCATTAACAATGGTATAAAAAAGGATGACCCACAAGGATCCTTGGCAGACCTTCTTGACTGTATTCCCATTCTGGAAAAGGTTGCGGACCAATCCGAGCTTCTGGCGCTTCTGCCGGAAGCCCGAAGGATTGCCCTGATGACGGCCGCCGGAAAAATATCCCGGCCCGACCAGGAGGAGATCGAAAAGCGGAAAAAGGACAAGAAAGAACAAAAGCGCCTGGCGATTGTGGAGAAAGAGCGAAGGATCAGAGCCGCCACAGGCATTCGAAAAGCCAGGGAGGCCGTGATTTTTTCAGCTCCCCGGCAAATCACGGTAAGCGGCACGGAAATGGAAGCGGAGGAGTCCACAAAAATACTGGGAACCCCTCGCAACTGTTATGTGTGCAAAGCTGAGTTTAATAAACTTCATCATTTTTATGACGCCATGTGCCCTGAATGCGCCGAATTCAATTACCAAAAACGGTTCCAGACCGCGTCCTTGAAGGGGCAGGTGGCGTTGATCACCGGCTCACGCCTTAAAATAGGGTACCAGGCGACCCTGATGATGTTAAGGGCAGGTGCCAGCGTGATTGCCACCACCCGTT
>Ga0180732_1001467_pt1 | contig 14588 bp, 16 predicted proteins | sample KR11_01MetaG_FD_148674 | JGI IMG/M metagenome (GOLD analysis project Ga0180732, IMG submission 148674) | Groundwater microbial communities from the Olkiluoto Island deep subsurface site, Finland - KR11_0.1 MetaG | ecosystem: Environmental > Aquatic > Deep subsurface > Groundwater | place...
GCGATTGAGTAGGTGATTGAAATGACGCCGGTTGGACAGCCCAGTGAGCGGATCTCGCAAGGAAAGCTCGCACAGACCATCCAGGATGGTCTGCATGTAAACGGCGGGAGAGGCTTCCGGCGAAGGGAGTTCGCTCGACGGATCATGTTCGAGCAAGGCACGCGCGTCGTCCAGGCGCAGGTCGCTCAATCGAATCACGGAAGAATCAGTCGCAGAAGCCACAGAGTACGAGATGAGTTGAAAAAATCGCGGAGGGGACATCCCACCGCACGGCCCGAAGTATCCTTGCCCGTGCACGCCCAGTCAATGCCAATCGCTCTCGCATATTCCCCTGCTGCGCATTCAGCGGCACCGCGACAAATGATTTCGATTACCGCGCTGTAAGTTTGACCCGGTGGCTGCGACTAACCCTTGCATCCGCCAATTCGGCCATGCCTTACATCCAAGGAGAACCACCATGAAATTCGACACCCTCGCAAAGACCCTGATCTCTTCCGGCGCACTGGCAGCTGCCATGAGCGGTGCCGCCCTCGCCGTCCCCTGCGGCGCGGCCAATCCCTGTGCGGCGCGTTCGCACAAGACCAGCAAAACCAATCCCTGCGCAGGCATGAACCCCTGCACCGGCAAACACCCGTGCATGGCGAAATCCAAGAAGAAAGCCAATCCTTGCGCGGCGAAGAATCCCTGTGCAGCCAAGAACCCGTGTGCCGCCAAGCATCCTTGCGCTGCCAAGAACCCATGCGCAGCGCATTAAGTTCGCCAGCAGCCAAGACCGGCCTCGAAGCGAGGCTGGTTGTTGCGCCCGATCTGACACGTCTGCCGCTGGCGCAGTTACAGGCCATGCGGCAGGCAGGCCGCGAGATCGTGGAGATGTATCGCGTGCTGAAGAAAGCCGGACTCAACATCGTCGGCGAAGTGTTGCGCGACAGTTTGAACCGGGGCGAGACGTTCTACGAATTCAACCACTACCCCGATGACGACGTGTACGACCGCGAAAGCCACGCGCAGTATTACTACCACGCCCATCGCAGCGAAGCGGGCGAACACGGCCACTTCCACTGTTTCCTGCGCCCCAAGGGCATGCCCGCCGGTGTCTCTCCCATCGAATATCCCGCCACCGATCCGTGGCCGCAAGGCGACGAAGCACTGTCACACCTGATCACCATCGCCATGGACAGCTACGGCTTCCCGACCACCCTGTTCACCACTAACCGCTGGGTGACCGCCGAAGCCTGGTATCCCGCCGAACAGGTGATCCGCATGCTGGATCGCTTCGTCATCGACCATGCATTCCCATCGCTGCCGGTGAACCGCTGGATCAGCGCCATGTTCGTGCTCTACCGCCCACACATCGAAGCACTGCTGCAGAAGCGCGACGAGATAGTGTGGACATGGGCAGCAACGCATCCCGGCGAGGATGTGTTCGAGGACAGGGAACTGGATATCACCAGTCAGCTGGATATTTCAGTCGAAGACACGCTATGGATGGTGGAACTGGCACTCGCGGGACAGATGCGCTGATCATGACGGCTGCTCGGCCAAAAGAGACATCGGCGGTTTGCTGAAATGATTGTCTGTACAGGCTGAGGGGATGTCCGCTTCTCGCTCAACAGCGGCCGTTCAAAACAAGAGATTTGATGCTGCCTGACCGTCGCTTCCTAACCCGAAGCGGTCATTGCTGAAAACCATTGCGATGCTAACCCCTTTGATTCCTATGCGACGCCATGGTTGTTGATTACTGCTCCCTACAGGTATTTCATCTGGTGTAGGGATTGCTGCAGTTATTTTTATCTTCATCACAAATAACCGCAGAGGTTATGGATTGCAGGTAAGCCGTTGCAGTTTTTTCTTCGATGGCCCATGGAGATGCTTTCACTTCCACATCTGTTTGGGGTCGCCAACTGTACTGAATGATGTGAATGAAATCCTTGCCCTCGATGAAAGCCACATATGACCCCTCACCATAGGGGATGGACGGTCCAGCTAGGCCACAATACCAACCACCAACGGAAAAATACAACCCACCAAATGTATTTACTCGCTGAGCAGTTGGGACATATTTCTCTTTGCAAATTTGCTTCGTTTGATTTGCCAGTTGAACCAATCCGACATCGGCGACTTTGGCCTTCAGTTTATATATCTGCTCTCTAATATCGACTGATGGATATGGGGCCCTGCGAATTAACAGAAGACCGCTTTTCCAAGACGACACATCCTCACCATCCTTAATATATTCAGCAAGATATTCGCCATCTGACTTACCTTTCATCCATGCCAGTTTCCAACCAGCAGGAGGGGTGATATCAATTCTTTCTCCTTTAACAGAAAAAGGTTCGCTACCAGTTTCAGCAAAGGAGTTTGGAGTAATTAGATAGGCAGCAACGATTAGAAAAAATAGATGTTTCATTAAGTCAGCTCCAGAAGGTCAAGAGGTCGGCAACGAATATATATTGAATAGATGCACACAAAATGTAGATACGCAGAGTAATGCTATTAGGAACCTAACCCGCCCCTGCGGCAGGGTCAATATGCCAAAGTATCTATGCTTGTCTATATATCAGAACGACCGCTTCTGGCCGATCACGACCTGTACTTATCCTACCATCGTACGACTGCAATACCTCCAAAAGGAGACGGCTGGTCTAATCTAATTCAGTCCTTTGGAGTACCTGTCCACCATCCCACTGCTGGGAGCTTGTCTGACTTATCCATATTTTCCTGTGGCAAGTCTGGCCTGTATGGTCGCCTCGTTAGAATCGCTACTGCAAGTGCCAGGCAGATTAAAGAAACAAAGAAATTCCCTAAGGGACTTACTCCCGGCGTAGGCAAGTTTGCGCCACTACCTTGAAGGACTGCTGTCAGTCCAAAGGCGAGCGCTGCGAACGTCGCCATAAAACCGAATAAGCGCGCGCCAATATTAAAAACACACCAGTGTAGGGTTTCGTATTTCATATCCAAAAATGATTCAGTGTCGCCCATCAAACACAATGGATGTCCGCTGTAACCGTCCGCTCCCAAGTTAACTTCAGACATTCGATTCTCATTCAGACCTCAGTCCCTGGTTAACCCATAGCGGTCGTTGCTGAAAACAATTGCGATGCTGATCCCTTTAGTGATTCCTATGGACATGATCCTTCATTTCGTATTGCCAACATGCCCCCACTCCAAGTCCATTTGCTATTTTTCTCATCCCATGACTCTTCTCTGAATTCTATGTCAGCCCGAACATACTGATTCGAATGATAGGTAGTCAGTGTGATCCGATGTTTTGCGTCTCGACTTGAATTATGGTCATACCATGAACGTGCGCTGCCCCCATACACCAGCAACGTTTCTTCGCCTTCCTTCTGTTCGAGCACAACATACTTTCGAACAAATTTTTTACTATTATCATCCCGCTGAGCCCACAGTATCGCACCCTCCGAAACTACAAATGAGCATGGGAGATTCCAAGGGCGAGAAGTCGTACCAAAGGCACATGGATTGGAGCACCATGTTCCAATGAATTGGCTTCGTTTTTCACCCTCAGATAGAACTTGTAGCGGTGCCAGAAGCAGTAATCCAATAAAAATGTTCTTAATTCTCATGGAAGCACCTAACAGTTATTGGACGGACGCTCCGTCCGTATTACTTAAATTAGTGAGGCGCGTGTATTTGCCATAACCAATTGACTAACTATGAATCGCACTTCTTGCCTGTCCGCATATGCATTAATAGTACAGGCAGAGCCAATGACCGCTCCTGGCCGATCCACGCCCTGCGAATATCTTACCTTCGAGCGTCCGCTCCCAAGAGGTCTTCAGACATTCGTTTTTCATTTAGACCTCCGTCCCTGGCTAACCCAAAGCGGACAATATTGAATTATTCATATTGACTGATTCCACAGCAATCTACTTTTGAAGATACCCTCCCCCAGGGGGGTACAGTCGGTCAATGCTGATTTGCTCTCTTAACTTATAAGTGCACCATGTACGGATTTCATTTTTCCATAATGAGTACACCCCAACACCATCGGGACCATTGGCCATCAAGTATGATCTACCGCCATGCATGAATAACTGAATGTCACTCCATTGTTCTGAATACTTGGACAATGGGCCAGAAAAATTGTCAAAAGTTAATGCAACGGGCTGCTTTTCTTCAGATGAGTTTGTTGGATAAACATCCAAGCTTTGCCAAGATGTGCCGCATCCAGCAGATGATTGATTATTGACTAACAGAACATTTTCTAGCTGACCATCTTCATTTATATCGAGAGTTGCTTTTGCTGCTGACAGAACAGGGAGTTCGGAGCGGAGTCTTTCGAGCACCTGCTCATCAGAGACCGTGTTCCATTCCAGAAAAGGAACGTCGCCATTGGCTACGAAATCACATAACTCTGGATCTTTTCTTTCAACAGCTACCACTTCCACTCCAAGGGCTGAAGTGAGGCATAGCGGGCGTTTCTTTCCCTCACGAAACCATGAAACAATCGACACATCCTCTGCATCTTCTGCAAGATGAGCAGTAACAACAATGGGCTCGTTTTGCACCATAAGAAAAAAGTCATCTTTTCCCATATTGCCCCATCTCAAGCCCTCGTCGTTTTCAATATCCTCATCAGAGAAACCGTTATATTCCTGATATGCCCCTGACTTCTTGGCAACATCCAAGTCTAAGATTGAAGAAGAACTGCATGTCCCCCCCCAATTGACTACACCTATATTTTCAATTTTCCCATCCTCGTTATAGTCCAAGTCAAAGACTGCACTAAGTGGAATATTTAACTGCTTCCATAAACTTGGTTGTTTCTCTGAAGGAGTCGAAAGATCATATATCTTGGCTTTCAATCTCCCTGAGTTTGCATATTTGACTACCTCATTACATATCGACTCTGCTTTTATTGCAGATATCAGCGGGATATTCCCCTTTCGATTTACTGAAGTTAGTTGATCAATACGAATTTCATATTCATTCTTTATGCAGTCAATATCGCGACAGAGATTTCGTTTGTCTAGCCACTTTTTTTGTTCTCGCCGAATTTGTTTATCTTTGGGCTCATCCTGAAATCTTTCTTCTTCTAACTTCGCGCTGTAAATCTCAAACAATTTGTCATCTAAGAGTGAAGCGTAGATATTTGAGCAAATAAGTTTTTCTACTTTCGTAATATCACCATGGCATCGAAAACTCGCAGCAGGAGCGGCAGCGGAATAGGAAATCAGCAATATTGCTGAAAGAAGAATGCGAAAGATGGTCTGATAATTCATGCGCGTACGTTATCCCGCTGTTGCAGCAGGGTCAATATGCCAAACGGCCTATATCTGGCCTATATATCTGTATGGCCGCTTCTGGCCGACTTGTGACTGCTTGTCTTTGCGGGCATGTACGTCGGCCCTGCGCTCGGAAGCGGTCATCCCTAAAACCGAATCCTGCAATATATAAACTGACAGCACAACGAAAAAGAATATATAGGCCAAATGGCATATTGTCCTTTGACGTGCTGTGTTGTAGCGTGCGTCCCATGTTTACGCAAAGTAGTCGTTTGCCAATGGAATGGCCGAAGGGCTCAGCGGACAGTAGTAGTCCTTCCCACACGCCCATCCTCATGTGCATATGAGGACAAACAAAATAGTGGGGTATTGGATATGAAATCAATGTGCGCCTCACATTTGTAATTCGGACCGCGTCTCCGTTTAATAACTACTAAGGGTTTCGCATGTACTTCCTCAAGACTATTCAGTGGTTACTTGGCATTGTGATTGCCTTTTATCTCTACAAAGCTCTGCTTGGGAAGTTGCGCGACGGCGACGGCATAAAGGCCGGAATGGTTGCGTTTGCTTGGTTCGCTATAGTATTAATCAGTTCTGGGGTCGTCAAAATCAAATGAAAGTTGCTATGTCACTCGCCCTTCGATCTGTTCTTCTGCTTGTTCTTGCTGGTGCAGGATTCGTGGTTTATGGAAATACACTCAACTACGTCAGCGAAATCATAGTTACCACTAATCATTCGTTGATTTACGGTGCCATTTTGTTGCAAGGCTTTATTGCAGCCGCGTTCGTTGCTGCCTTACTATGCTTCCCCTTGGCAAAGGTATTTCGCCAACATTCCCCTTATGCGGCGCTCGCTGTCAGTTTACCTGTCTTGTTGATACGTGTTCCTGAACTACTAAACCCGCCACGCCACATGTTCGCTTTAATTGTTTCTGCGTATGAGGTTCTCGCATATGCATTCCTTCTGGTTCTGGGGGCATGGTTGGCTCACAAACAACTTAGCCATCACAGCACGATCCTGCGGGACTCCCCTGAGCTTCCACGTTAACTGTCCGCTATTGGGAAATGCAAGAGTTTCAAACGGGTTGTCCGAGGACTGGTGTCTAAATGAAAATCGAGTGTCTGAAAACCTCTTGGGAGAGGACGCTCAAAGGTAAGATATTGGCGGGACTTAGATCGGCCAGGAGCAGACTTACCGGGATGTCCGCTTTGCGGCGAGCAATTTGGCAAAATGCAGTTCAGCTGCGTACCATTAACTGACATCACGAGACATTTCCAATATTCAGAAATATGGCCAAAGCTGCTGTCTCCTTTTGCATAATGTAGTATTGAGACCAATAGAAAACCATTTCAATAAGAATCGGAGCGATAGTTAAAAGGTATGCCTGTCTCTAGATTAACTCTTGTGCAAACATGCGTTCACCGCCGAAGTACTTGAGGTCGCTGTGTTCAACGTAGCGCTTGCACTGGCTTTTGTAATAGCCAACTTCGCGGCACCAGGTGGCCGACTGGTCTCGTTCGTGTTTCAACAAGAAGCCCTTCACACACTGCCGCCGTATCAGCAGGTGCTTTCATTCGTCTTTGCAAATTATTGGCTCCCTGCGCTGTTGATCTATTTGCTTATGACGACGGTACAAGCCAATCGATATGTTTTGCCTAGCCGCGTTGTTCATATTGTGTTGGGAATAGCCAACTCGGTTCTTGTCCTTTATTTCATCTCGCGAGTGTTTACGTCTACCGTGCAAGGTGGCGGCGTGACCTTTGCCTTGGACAGCGTTGCTGCGTATCCGGCTAAGGTGTCTCAGTGGGCCCTCACAGGCGGCCTGACGTGGCTGGTTGTAACTTCCATATGGAGGTCAATTAAAGCCCCAGGCATCCCTGCGAAGGACCTTCGCCCTTTACTACGAACGGGTTCATTCGTAGTGGCGCTTGTGTTTCTTCTGCCACCACTATGTTTTTTCGGTTGGGTGTATGTCACCAAGTCCACTGTAATCCATACAGCGGCTATAGCGCGCCAAACTCGCGAGGCCCGGTTTGAAGACCTTTGCCGCAATGTTCACATTGATATTAGGAGAACTGTTACTGATGTAAAGAGCGTCTTCTTCAGCTCACTCAGTGAGCTCACGATCCCGCTCAGGAAGAAGATTGACTATGTAGAAGGCAAGAACATATACGGAAACATTGTCAGGGATATTCAGAGGAAGAAACCGTTGGCCTCACCACCTCCTGGAGAATATGCAGAGTTCAGCAGGGAAGTGGTCCCAGAGGCAACGGCCGATTATGAAATCTCAATCCAGTCACTTACGGATGCAGGGGATCGGGATTTGGGACTAGGAGTGGGGCAATTCACGGTGACAGATCGTAGAACCAATGAGGTGTTGGCGACGTTTACAGAAGTTACCGAAGTTAGTGGAGTTAAAGTCTTAAGAACGTGCCCATCAAACTTTGGAAATTACCGATACGAATTGGTCGGATACGTACTGGGACTACATGATCCAGATAAGGCAAGGCAAATAGCCGTGCAGTTGGAGAAATTTGAGGCGGAAAAATTCAAGTGAATACACAACAAGGTGCTTCAGACAGACGCCCTAGCAATTAGCGCTTTGTACCCCGCAGAACGCCGGCATTGAATGGCAGCAACTGTTAATGTCTGCAATGGGTTAGCAAGTGACGGTAGATCACCATCAAGCTCTTAGTTTTGAGCGACCGCTGTCGGATGTGAAGCGGACAGCCCTTCAGAACATTCAATCAGCCTTTTCAGCAATTCCCCACTGTCTCTTATGGCCGAAGATCTGCCGCTCCTCCAGAAGTATCTATATCCAGAACTTCCCCTTCCACTCCCCGCGCACGTAGTCGATGCTGACGCTTTTTGGTGCGATCTTGCGCACGTTGGGCGTATCGAGTTCGATCTCTGGTTGGCGGCCCAGCCTGTCTGCGACTTCGAACGAGCATGCAGTTGAGGTGACAGGGCGAAAGAAGACGGCGAGTTTGTCACTGACGGCGACGGTGTCGCGTTGCGGTGCAGTTTCGTGGAAGTGGACGAACTTCTTCACCAGGCAGGAGAAGTAGAGTTCCAGTTCGACCACCAGCGGTTGCGCGCGCCGCGCCAGTTCGCGTGCGGCGGCTTTACTCCATCCCACCGACACTTGCCTGCCGTTGATTTCGACAGTAGCGTTCAATGCTGCATTCATGATGTCACCTCACAGCACATGCGGCGCGATGTCTTCCACCATTGCACCGATCAAGTCGGAATCAGAATCCGGTGCCAGCACCGAGGCATCGCCCTTCTCTCCTGTCATCTCGATCTTGCGATCATCGCCATGTTTGCTCAGGCGCGATTCACCGCCGCAGCAATGGCAATACACATGGTCGCCGTCACGCTGTGCGCGGCGAATCGCCAGCGGTGCGCCGCAACCGCACTGCAATAGCGGCAAGCCCGGTTCGCTGTGGCCGATGATGTGCGCCAGCTCGCTGGTGTCGCTCAGTGCCAGGAAGTGTTTTGCCAGCGGCGTATCGAACTGCCGACCGGTCTCTTCGCGGATGATGTCGAGTGCTTTTTCCATGCGCATGCCTTTGCGGTAGGCGCGCGTGCTGGTCATGGCGTCGAAGGCGTCGGCGATACTGACGATGCGCGCGACTTCCGGAATGACATCGCCCGCGATGCGGTTGGGGTAGCCGTTGCCGTCCGGGCGTTCATGGTGACCCACCACGGCATCGAATGCGAGGTTCGCCAACGGATGGTTGGAAAGCAGCTTCCCGCCTACTGCGGGATGGGTCTTGATGACGTCGTACTCGCCGTCGGTGAGCCGGTCCGGTTTGTTGAGGATGGCATCGGGCACACCGACTTTGCCGAGATCGTGCAAGAAACCACCGACTTCGCTCAGCGCAATGTCGCGACGCGACAGACCCGCTTGCTGCGCCAGCAGCTTGGAGAATTGCGACACGCGCCACAGATGACCGCCGGTGTAAGGATCGCGCGCCTCGACGATCATGGACAGCCCGAGCAGTGTGTTCAACAGGGATTCTTTTTCAGACATATACGTATCCTTGATAGCCAAGTTAATAGCGCGTCGTCAGGTTCACCATCCATTCAGGCATCGCGTTCACTGCCCACTTTTCGAATCCTTTATCCGCGCCCGTCATTACCAGCACGCCGATCAACAGCAACGCCACACCGAACAACTTCTTGGCTTTCTGGCCGGCATCCATCATACGCCCGCGCCATTTACCCATCGCTTGGCGAGACAGCATGCCGAGCGCGAGCAGCGGCAAGCCTGCGCCGAGGCTGAACATCAGCATCACCGCCGTGACCTGCGCCAGCGCCTCACCCTGGCTGGCCAGCGTGACCGCCACACCCAATGTCGGGCCGACGCACGGACTCCACACCACTCCGAGCAGCAGACCAAGCAGGAACTGGCCGTGCAATCCGTTCAGATTGAAACGCGCAAGCAAGCCCTGCCCCACGCCCAGCCGACTGACCGCCGCGCTGAAACGATCTTGCAATCTAGTGGAGACCAGCACCGCGCCGAACAGGAGCAACAACACGCCGCCCACGATGCGCAGACTATCCTGCTCCAGACCGATGCTGCCGCCCAGCGAACCCAGCACCACGCCGATGAGCGTGAACGAGAGCATCAGCCCACCCACCAGCACGAACGGGCCGTAGCGATGCGTACCCGCCGCCGAGCCCATCAGGATAGGCACCAGCGGCAGCACGCACGGCGACAGTGTGGACAACACACCGGCCAAGAATGACAGGCCGAAACTGGCTGTGCTCAGTTCCATCTCTACAGCGCCTTGCGCAACAACACCGCGATCTTGTCGCTGTCTGTCTCGCCGGTCACGCGCGCGACCTCATGGCCCTTCTTGAACACGATCAGCGTGCTCTGGTAGCGCACGCCGAAAGCCTTGACCACGGATTGCTGGCTGTCGAAATCGACCTTCAGCGTGGTGATGGGCTTGAACTCATCGGTCGGCAACAGTTTTTCCAGCACGGCATCCTGCGCGCGGCAAGTCGGACACCATGGGGCATGGATGAACACCAGCACCGGTTGGCCGGATTTGTTCAGCGCATCCAGTTTGGCCTGGGTGTAAGGCTCGCCTACAGCATGTACAAACAGCGGGAACAACAGGGCCAGCGATAGGAATAGTTTCTGGAACATGGCGATCTCCTTTTGATTTAGCGGATGAGGCGATGCTGATTGGTCGCTGACATCCTCCATTCCTTACAGATATTTTTCAAGTTGTAAGGTTCTCCATTCCCGCGCGACCAACCCCTGTCACCGTAACAATGCGTGATTTCCCCGATTACTGACAGGAGGTTGTGATGTCCATGATGTGCAAGATGAATAGTAGTTGCGAGACCACGCCCGGCATGTGCGTGCACGAGAAGATGATGCTGGGCGCGGTCGTATTGACGGCGGTCGGCATCCTCGCTTTCTGGCTGCTGGCCTGAGATACAAGGAGAACAACATGAAACGAACCAGATTGATGAATACCCTGATCGCCTCCGGCGTGTTGAGCTTGTCCGTCGGCGGCATGGCGATGGCCGCCCCTTGCCGCGCCAATCCCTGCGCGCCGCGCAGTTCTCGCATGAATCCGTGTGCCGCAAAGAACCCCTGTGCTGCGGCCAATCCCTGTGCGGCCGCGATGGTGAAGATGGACATCAAAGGCGTGATGCGCCCGGCCAACTATCGCCCCTACCGGGGCAGCAACAGCGAGTTGTTGTCCTACGGGAAACGATTGTTCAACGACCCGCGTCTGAGCAGCAACGGCATGTCGTGCAACACCTGCCATAGCGACAACGGCGCGTTCCAGACATCGTTCGCACAGCCTTATCCGCACTATGTCGAGATGACGCATGATCGGGCTGCAGTGAAGGCCGTACAGCTTGATGAGATGGTGCAGTTCTGCATGGTGGTGCCGATGGCTGCCAAGCCGCTGCCGTGGAGCAGCAAGAAGCTGGCTGCGCTGACCGCTTACACCGGATCACTGCAGAAAGACTTCCGCGCTGGCTCGCCCTGTGCGGCGAAGAACCCGTGCGCGGCGGCCAATCCCTGTGCGGCGAAAAATCCCTGTGCCGCGACACGCCACTGATCCTTTCCCGCGTTCCCATGCACCCGCCCACACTCGGCGGGTGTTTTGCATTTCCGCGAGTGCTACCATGCCGCAGCATCTCGCCAGCCAACCGGAGCTTGAATGAGCGACATCGATCCCGAAGCACTGCAAGGCCATCGCAGCCACCTCATACGCTACGCCATGCTGCAACTGCGCGACCCGAACCTGGCCGAGGATGTGGTGCAGGAGACGCTGGTGGCCGCCATCGAGAGTCGCGCCAAGTTCGCCGCACAGTCTTCACCGCGCACCTGGCTGGTGGGCATACTCAAACACAAGATCGTTGACCTGCTGCGCAAGCGTGCCCGCGAGCCGCAACTGAATGTGGCCGAGGGTGAGGACGAGAATGAGCTGGTCGACGCGCTGTTCAAGGAGAACGGCCATTGGGCCGATCCACCACAAACATGGAACGCGCCCGAGCAGTCACTGGAGAACGCGCATTTCTGGAATGTGTTCGAGCAATGCAACCAGCGCATGCCGCTCAACACAGCCCGCGCCTTCATGATGCGCGAGTTCATGGAGATGTCGACGGAAGAGATCTGTCAGGAATTGGGAATATCAACGACTAACTGCTGGGTGATCCTGCACCGCGCGCGTCTAGCGTTGCGCGAATGCCTGGATATGAACTGGTTTGGGAATGCGAGGTAAACATGATCGACTGCAAACACAACACCGAACTGCTCTCACAATCCTACGACCGCCCCATCACCCTGCGAGAGCGCATCGCGATGCGCATGCATCTGATGATGTGCCGAGGCTGCCGCAACTTCGAGAAACAGCTCGCCTTCCTCCGCAAGGCGGCACGCGAACTGCCGCGCAAGCTGTGACCCGCCTCCGCCTCGCCGCCTATACCACTCTGACCATGATCGCCTTCGCGGGCAATTCATTGTTCTGCCGCATGGCACTGAAAGAGACCGCCATCGACCCGGCCACCTTCACCAGCGTGCGCCTGTTGTCCGGTGCGGCGATGTTGTGGCTGCTGATGAGTTTGCAAAGACAGGCTCCGCTCGCGCACGGCAACTGGCGCAGCGCGACGGCTTTGTTCATCTATGCCGTCGCTCTCTCCTTCGCTTACCGCAGCATTGATACCGGTGCAGGTGCGCTGATGCTGTTCGGCGCGGTGCAGGCGACCATGCTCGTCGCCGGTTTCATCGCGGGTGAACGCATGACGGCCATGCAGAGCGCCGGCTTCGTGGCGGCGATGGTCGGCTTGGTGATATTGGTGTCGCCCGGCGTGGAAGCCCCCTCGGTGCTGGATTCGATATTGATGCTGGCAAGCGGTGTCGCCTGGGGCGTGTATTCGATGTTGGGCCGGGGACAGGCGAATCCGGCTGCTGCCACCGCCGGTAACTTCCTGCGTGCCGCGCCGCTGACAGTTGCGCTCTCATTGATCGCCCTGCCCTGGTTACAGTTGGATGCGCAAGGCGTGTTGTATGCCGTGCTATCCGGTGCGGTGACCTCGGCTTTGGGTTATGTGCTGTGGTATCGCGTGCTGCAACACATGCGCGCGATGACGGCTTCGACGGTGCAACTCTCCGCGCCGGTGATCGCCGCCATCGCTGGAATTTTGCTACTGGGCGAAACGGTCACCCACGATCTGGTGATCGCTTCGGTGTTGATACTAGGCGGAATATTGCTGGTACTGCGCTTCGGCAAGCGCTGATTCAAATTCGCAACGCGGCTGAGATATTCTCCAGCGCCTGCTTGATCACACTGCGCGGTGCGCCGATGTTCATGCGCATGTATCCACTGCCCTCGGTTCCGAACATCGCGCCCGGACTCAAACCGACACCTGCTTTCTGCACGAAGAAGTCTTTAAGTTGTTTGTCGCTCAAGCCCATCTCTCGACAATCCAGCCACAGCAGATAGGTCCCTTCAGGCTCGATCATTTTGATCTGCGGCAGATGCTGTTGCACAAAGTCGCGCACCATGTCGCGCGTACCGGCCAGATAGCCCATCAAGTCATCCAACCAAGGCGCGCCCTCGCGATACGCGGCTTCGAACGCAGCGATGCTGAACGGGTTGCTGGCGCTGACGTGCAGCGTGTCGAATGCCTGCGTGATGGCTTTTCGATCCGACGCTTCCGGCACGACGAGCGCGGACAGGCCGAGGCCGGGGATATTGAAGGTTTTGCTGGGGGCGACGGCGGTGACGATGTTCACCTTGTCGTTCAGCGTGGCCAGCGGTACATGCCGGCAACCGGGATAGATCAGGTCGGCGTGTATCTCGTCCGACACCACGGTGATGTCATGCTTTTCGCATACGGCCAACAGCGCCTGTAATTCTTCATGTTGCCACACTCGCCCGACCGGGTTGTGCGGCGAGCACAGGATCAACATGCGTCCGCCTTCACGCGCACAACGTTCAAGATCATCAAGATTGAAAGTGTATCGGCCTGCTTCCAGCTTGAGTGGATTGAGCAGCGACTTGCGTCCGCATATCCCGGCAGCGGAGAGGAACGGCGCATACACCGGCGGCTGCACGATCACCCCGTCACCGGGCTGCGTCAGCGCCATGATGCAGGCATGCAGCGAAGGCACCACACCGGGACAGAACAGGATGGATTCGCTTGCTATGTGCCAATGGTGGCGCGTGGCCAGCCAGTGGATCAGTGCGTCGTTGAGCGATGAGGGGAAGATGGTGTAACCGAACACCGGATGTGCTGCGCGCTGCGTCAGCGCGCGCTGCACCGCATCCGGCACCGCGAAATCCATGTCGGCCACCCACAGCGGGATGACATCGTCTCGGCCGAACACGGCCTGCCTTGCATCGTATTTCAGACTGGCAGTATTTTGTCGATCTGGGGCTGAATCAAAGCGTGTGTCCATGGCCGCAATATAGCCGCAAAAACACAGCGGCGGATAGCGCCGTCACGCGCCTGGCCAATGGGCCGTCGCCACGCCCTCGCCCAGATCCGCCTCGATCAGGCGGCGACGCACCTCCAGCAGGCGCGCGACGAGTGCGGGTTCGTGCGAGGCGTAGGCATCGGCATCCGGGATTCGTTTCACTACCACACCGAGTAATTCGGTAATGGCGTTGCCGATGGAGTTCTGGCTGATGGTGACGATCAGTTTGCCTGCGTCGTTGCGATAGATGAGTTGCTTGAAGGCGGGCTGCCAGCGGATGGCGTTGGCATATTTCGCGTCGACGATGCAGTGGTCGCGCACCTTCTTGGCCGTCTTCATGAAGTCGTTGTTGAACAGCAGCACGCTCTCCACCTGCTCG
>Ga0180732_1001468_pt1 | contig 14570 bp, 13 predicted proteins | sample KR11_01MetaG_FD_148674 | JGI IMG/M metagenome (GOLD analysis project Ga0180732, IMG submission 148674) | Groundwater microbial communities from the Olkiluoto Island deep subsurface site, Finland - KR11_0.1 MetaG | ecosystem: Environmental > Aquatic > Deep subsurface > Groundwater | place...
CGTTGCAGAACAGCTGGTGGAAGCCGGCGTTCAGGTGGGATGGAACACCCGTATCGTTCCCTTCGGGCCCTATATTTCCTCTGCCATTTTCGCCCTGGGATTTGCCAACCGGGCCGCCATGGCCTTTGGTGGAATTCAGCCCGGAGATCACAAGAAAATGCTCATGTACAACAAAGATCGGATTTTCGCCTTTGTCAATGCATTGGGCGATGTGGGCACCGAATGGGCTGCTGCTGCAGCCGGCTGCGTAAACTGGGGTTTCCCGACCCTGGCGGATACGGATATCCCGGAAATTCTGCCCACGGGTATCTGCACCTATGAACATGTGGTAGCCAATGTGACCCATGATGAAATCGTGCAGAGGTCCGTTGAGGTTCGTGGTCTGAAAGTTCAGGTCACTTCCATTGATATTCCCTGCTCTTTCGGGCCTGCCTACGAAGGTGAGCGGGTTCGCGGCGCGGATCTACACTGCCAGATGGGCGGCGGCAAGACCCAGTGCACCGAGCTCGTGAAAATGGCGGAAATGAGCGAAATTGAAGACGGCAAGGTTACGGTGGTCGGTAAGGATATCAAGGACCTCAAAGAAGGCGATACCTTGAACCTGGGTATTTTTGTTCAGGTAGCCGGGCGTGAAATGCAGCCCGACTTCGAGCCCATTCTGGAACGTCAGATCCACCATCTGGTGAACTACATCCAGGGCATCATGCACATCGGACAGAGGGATATTTCCTGGGTACGCGTGGGCAAACCTGCTGTGGAAAAGGGATTTACCTTAAAAGACATCGGTGTGGTTCTTCACGCCAAATTCCACCAGGATTTCTCCAATATTCTGGATAAAGTTCAAGTGACGTTGTATACAAATAAGGCAGATGTGGATAAAATGACGGTTACCGCTCGTGCAGAATACAGGACGAGAGATGAGCGCGTTGACAAAATGACGGATGAAGCGGAAGAGACCTTCTACTCCTGCACCCTCTGCCAGTCATTCGCCCCGAACCATGTTTGCACGGTCAGCCCGGAACGAACCGGTCTTTGCGGCGCATACAACTGGATGGACTGCAAGGCTTCCTTTGAAATCAACCCCACCGGTCCCAACCAGCCCATTCAGAAAGGCGAATGCCTGGATCCCAAACTGGGTCAGTGGAAAGGGGTTAACGAGTTCATTACCAAAGCCTCCCGCGGCGCCGTGACCCATTATAATTTTTACTCCATGGTTATTGATCCCATGACCACATGCGGTTGCTGCGAAGCCATCGCAGCCATGCTGCCGGCTTGTAACGGCGTTATGACCGTGGGCCGGGATTACACCGGGGACACCCCCTGCGGGATGAAATTCACCACCCTGGCCGGCGTGATGGGCGGCGGGGCTTCTTCTCCCGGATTTGTGGGACATTCCAAATACAATATCACCCAGAGAAAATTCCTCGTGGGCGATGGCGGATTGCTTCGCATGGTATGGATGCCCAAAGTCCTGAAAGAAGAAATCAAGGATCGTATTATCGCCCGGGGAAAAGAACTCGGGGTTCCGAATCTTTACGACATGATCGCCGATGAAACCGTGGGGATCACGGAAGAAGAAATTCTTCCCTTCCTCCAGGAAAAAGGCCATCCGGCTCTTTCCATGGATCCGTTAATCGGCTAAGGGATCTTTGAACAGGGTTTGCCGGGGACTCTTCCTGCAAACCCTGTTTATAAGTTGTCCAGGGTAGGATTGACGTTGAAAGAATAACAAATAAACACCAGCTTATGTTTGGAAAATAATAAGGAGACGAAAATGGCATTAACCGGTATTCAGATCTTTAAACTCCTGCCGAAGACCAACTGTAAAGAATGCGGTGTCCCGACTTGCCTTGCTTTTGCAATGAACCTTGCTTCCGGAAAAGCGGAACTGGACAGCTGTCCATACGTATCCGAGGAAGCCAAGGCCCAGCTTGCAGAAGCATCAGCACCCCCCATTCGACCGGTTGTCATCGGTAAAGGCGTTCGAAAAGTTACCACGGGCGGTGAAACCGTTCAATACAGACATGAAAAAACCTTCTTTAACCCCACGGCATTGGCAGCCCTTGTGGCTTCAGACATCTCCGATGCCGATCTAGGCAAAAAACTCAAAGGGTTCAACGCCTTGCAGTTTGAACGCGTGGGACTCAACCTGAGACCTGAGCTCATCGCTTTAAAGGATGTGAGCGGTAACAAGGATGCCTTTGCCAAGGTTGCCAAAGTAATTGCAGAGACCTCGGAATTCAACCTGATTCTCATGTCCGACAATGTCGACGTGATGAAGGCAGGCGTTGAGGCCAGCAAATTCAAGAAACCTTTGATCTATGCGGCGACTGCAGCCAATGTGGATGCATTCGGCGCTCTGGCCAAAGACAATGATCTGCCCATCGCCGTAAAGGCTGCTTCTGTGGAAGCCCTGGTTCCTCTTACGGAAAAATTGGCTGCCATGGGCATAAAAGACATGGTTTTGGATTCCGGTGCCAGGGAACCCAAAGCGCTTTTTGAAGACCAGGTGGCCATTCGCCGGGCCGCTTTAAAAAACATGAACCGTTCCGTGGGTTTCCCCACCATTACCTTTGCCTGTGAAATGGCATCGAACCTGGACATGGAAACCCTCATCGCGGCAACTTTCATCGCCAAATACAGCGGAATCGTTGTGCTTTCGGATTTCACGGGTGAAAGCGTTTTCCCCCTGCTTCTGGAACGGCTCAACATCTTCACCGACCCGCAACGTCCCATGACCGTTACGGAAGGGATTTATGAGATCAATAATCCGGATGAGAATTCTCCCATCCTGGTCACCACCAATTTCGCCCTGACCTACTTTATCGTTTCCGGTGAAATTGAAGCCAGCAAGGTTCCGTGCTGGCTGCTGATCAAAGACTCGGAGGGTTTGTCCGTATTAACCGCATGGGCCGCTGGCAAGTTTGCAGGAGACGACGTGGGCATGTTTGTGAAAAAATGCGGAATCATGGACAAGGCCAAGAAACAGGAATTGATTATTCCAGGGTATGCAGCGGCCATCGTTGGTGACATTGAAGAAGAACTGCCGGGATGGAATATTATCGTCGGGCCCAGGGAAGCAGCCCATATCCCGGCTTTCTTGAAGTCCAAATAAGAAGAATAAGAAAATAATAACTGGGAGGAAATATGTTACTTATCGGTGAAAGCTTAAATATTATTTCAAAAAAAATTGGCGTGGCGTATAAAGAACGTGACCCAAAGCCGATTCAGGAAGAAGCTCTGTTCCAGAAATCAAAAGGAATGGACTACATAGACATCAACCTTGGACCCGCCAAAAAAGACGGTACGGAATTGATGCCCTGGGTGGTTCAAACCGTCCAGGAAGTGGTTCCGGACATTCCCCTGGCTCTGGATACTTCGAATATTGACGCCATTGAGGCAGCCCTTAAAGTGGTAAAGCCTTGCAGTATGCCCCACATCGTCAACTCCATCATGTGCCGCCCGGAGCGTTATGAAAAGATGATTCCTATTGTTGCAAAGTACAATGCGGATTTCATCGCCCTGATGTGGGGTCCGGAAGGGCTTCCCCGGGATGAAAATGAAAGGGCCGCCCTTTGTGTTGAGCTGCTTTATGCGGCCAATGAGGCCGGAATTGCAAATGAAAGAATTTGGGTGGACGGTATCGTAACCCCCGTGAATATTCAACAACCCCAGGCCATCAGCCTCATGGAATTCCAGGGCATGATTCAAGATATGGCACCGGGCGCTAAATCCACCTGCGGTTTATCCAATATTTCCAATGGACCCCCCACTCATTTGAGACCCATTCTGAATCAAACCTACATGGTAATGCTTCAGAAATACGGCATGGTGTCCGTGATTGCAGATCCCCTGGACGACCAGTTGATCGCCATTGCCAAAGGAAAACGCCAGGATATCGTGGATCTGATTTACGGAATGATGGATGGAACTGAGCCCAATATTCCGAGCCTTTCCAAGGAAATGCAGGATTACGCCAAGACCGTGAACGTGATTCTCGGCAAATCCCTGTACTCGGATTCATGGCTGGAAATCTAAGAAAAGCAATGGATGAAACAAAAGCCCTTCCCGTCCGGGAGGGGCTTTTTTGTTATTCCATCTTGAATGCAAAATGGAATGAGAAGGGAAAAACCCCATGGCCCGTGTGGATGATTACAAAAACGCAAAAATGATTGCAGCGGAAGGATTGGCCTCGGAGTCTGCTTCGAGCCTGGCCGGCCGGTCCGGATTCAAAGCCCTGGATGACAGAACCTTGGAGGTTCCTTTTCTGGATAAAACGGTTCATGTAACGATCCCGGACTTTGAATTCCAACATCATGCCGGCCCCGGGAGTCCGGAGATTCCCCTTCAGGAGCAGGTCTTGATTTTGCATTACATGGCCGGGAAAAATCCTCCGGATTTGTCTGGAAAATGGGTTTCCTACCGGGAAATCCCCGGGGCCTCCTTTTATTACGGCGCTTTTGTGAAAAGGGCGGTGACTCCCTTGAAGCAGGTGTTCGGGAATAATCTTGAGGCTTTTAAATCCGGGGCTGAAAAGCTGAAGGGAAAACCGGTTGATAACGGGGATGCCGCCTTTGAATTTCAAGTTTTCCCCCATGTGTCGATCCAGCTTATTTTATGGACCGGGGATGAAGAATTCCCGGCCGAAGGAAACATCCTCTTTGATGCAACCATTCAAAACATCCTTTCACCCGAGGATATCGCCTGGATGGCGGGTATGGTGGTTTATCGGCTCATGGCCCTTTCCCGATAACCGAAACAGCGGTGAAGCCATCGATCACCCGAGGTCGTTTTATTCAGGATTCAGGGGACGGAAAGGCAGGTGACCTCCTGGCTTTCCATATTCCAGACCATGCATAGGCGGCGGGTCAGGGCACCGCAAGTGATGATGCAGGGCAAAAATGGTTTGAGCTGGACGGTCTGATTTTTAGAGAACACCTCCCGGTAGTAAAGCCCTTCCTTTTCCCAAATCAATTCCGGCGTATGGCTGTGCCCCCGAAACAGGATTCTTTCTCCCGGAAGGGCAAAAAACTGTTTGATTTCATTTTTCCCCAAGGCCCTGGTAATACAGGCAATGCCCATATCCTCATAAAAAGGAAGGGAATGGGCAAAAAACGCCTTGTTCGTCTCGATCACCGGCGCAAGACCTCGAAGAAAGCGCAGGCTTTTTTCTGAAACCGGCGAGCCGGCATTGCCCTCCTGGTTTAATTGCAGCATATGGTCGTTGTTCCCCTTAACGGCAAAAACACCATGGGCTTGTATGGTAGCAAGGCATGCGTCACAGGTTTCAGGATGGAGGGTGTCGCAGATATCACCAAGATGTATGATTTTGTCACAATTCAAATCATATAAAAAATTTGCAGCATCCACGATAGATTGGGGCCTGCCGTGGCTGTCTGCAATGATTCCAATCCGCTTTCCGCCTGATACATCCATTTCTTCAAACACTTTCAATCGGCCAAACCTGATTCATTTTTATTCTGAAATATTCCTGTGGATAGATAAAAAAGTTATCATAGTTCATAAAGGCTAGCAATAAATGAAAAAAATGAATTTAATTTAATTTCTTTCTTGATCAATGAATTCAATTCGGATATGAAAATTCATTAATAGTGAGCCTGATCATTTCGTATATGACATTCAGTGTTTGCAATTCAATTCAAAATGATCAAATCAGGCACCAGGAGAGGGGCGCGTGGGCATCTTTTTTCAAGCCACCACCCCATAGTAACTACAAAAGGGGTTCGAAAGGAGATTGTGTTATGGAGTCAGGGATTGTGAAATGGTTCAGCGACAAAAAGGGTTATGGATTTATTGAGCAGGAACAAGGGGGAGATATTTTTGTTCATTTTTCTGCAATTACCATGAACGGATTCAAAACCCTTGCAGAAGGTGAACGCGTGAGCTTTGAAGTGGAGGTGGGTGATCGAGGTCCTTCCGCTAAAAATGTCATGAAGGTTTAATGATATCAGTTTAAAGGCTTATCTGTTGAACGCAAAACGGCCTTTAAAAAAACGCATGTGAGTTTCCTTCGGATTTAAGCCCGGTCGGGCATGAATTCACTCCCAAGTTTTCTGGATGTATCCCTTGCCTATGGAATGGTCTTGTTTAATGTTTATCCCGGAACTTCCCAAATCAATTCAGGAGAGGTGTGCCCTTAAATTCAGGCAGTCCATGACTGGGTCGAAGAACTCCATGTGCGTTCTATCTATTTGATATTTACTTAAATCAAAATCTTTACCAAAGTCCCGGCTGTTCTGGCCGGGGCTGCTTCAAAGGAAAACTGCCTAATAATTCCCGGGTCGGGTTCTATTGGAAGAGGGGTTTACTGTTTTTTCAGCCTTTCCAGGTAGGTTTCCCATTCCATGGGGAGGAGATACTTTTTCCGGCTGTTGCATTCCTTGCAGCAGGGAACCGTGTTGCCTTTGGAGGATTTCCCTCCCCGAATGATAGGAACGATGTGATCCATGGTAAGTTCCTTTGCGGGAATGTTCTCATTGCAGTAGTGGCAAACCCCCTTGGCAAGCTGCCTTTTCCACCACTGGGATTGCCTCATGTCCCGGGCTTTTTGTTTTTCATTCCTCACATGGGTTTCATCCGCGCTAATAAAATAGGTGGGCTTGTTTCCAGCGTCATTCATGGGGTTGATTCCGATTGGTTGGTTTAACCTAAGTTGAGCGTTTCAAAATTCCGACCATGAGAAATGTTGAGGGATTTAAATCTTTTAGGTGTCAAAATTTTGAAACCCTTCGGGATTTCCGATTTCACCGCATCTGCGGCAAACTCGAAAATCGCTCAAATTAGGTTTAATTAAAGGTTCAGTCCTCTGGTTTTGATCCAGGATTCAATGCCCCGGATCAGAAGACTGTAATAGGATTCCGATCCCCCCAGACCTCTTCTGCCGAAAAAATAATTGATTTCAATAAAAAAGGGTGTGGGGTCTTTCTCCTCCTGTGAAAAGATGAGATCAAGTCCGGCAAGATTGATGTTTGTTTGCGCACAGAAGGATTTGACCGCTTCTTTTCCAGCCTCTTGAAGATCCGGATCAGAGTCGAAATCAATGACCCCGCCGTTTTTCAGGTTCCCGTAAAAAGCATTCCCTTGGTTTGTCCTCCAATAACTGATCAACTGGTCGTGGATCACAACCACCCTCAGAGATCTTCCTCCACAGGGAATGAATTTTTGAAGGAGGAAACCTTTCTGGCCGGTTTTTTCATATTTTTCAGCCCGATGCAACACCCCGGCAAAATCCGTTTGAGACCGGACAAGAAACACAAAATCCCCCTCTCCGCCCCAATCGAATTTGAAGACAAAAGGAAAATCAAAAAGCTTTCCGGGGGATTCCCCGTTGTCCTTTAAAAACGATTCAAGATGAGAGAATGTTCTGGTTCCAGGAAATAAAACCTTGTGAAAAGAAAAAAGAGATGCCTGATTGAGCTTGCCGGGATAAAGAAACCGGGTGTGATAATTCGGGAAAACATGGGGACAATGTTCAACCGCCATGCGGTATAGTTCTTCACTGCATCCCTGGGGCAGAATAACGGCCTTGGCCTTGCGGATCTCCTTCAGATCAGAGGCGTCCGGCTTTCGTCCGGCGCAGATGATATTTTTATTTCCTTCATAGATCGGATGAAATGAGAGAATCATCAATACCCGAATTTGGCCAAAGATTTTGTGTCTCTACTCCAGTTTTTCTCAACCCTGACAAAAAGCTTTAAAAAAACTTTGGTATTCAACAATCGTTCAATGCCTGCTCTGGCTTCTTCTCCGATACGTTTTAACTTCACCCCGGATTTCCCGATGATAATGCCTTTTTGGGATTCTTTTTCAACATGAATGGTGGCATGGATGGTCACCAGGGTGGCCTTGGGATTTTCGCTGAACTGGTCCACGGTAACGGCCACGGAATAAGGGATTTCTTGACCGGTTAAGCGAAAGATTTTTTCCCGAATCAATTCGGCTGCAATAAACCGTTCAGAGACATCCGTTAAACTATCTTCGGGGAAAAAAGGAGGTCCATCCGGAAGAAGACCTTTTAACGAGTTGATCAACACGGGAACCTGATCTCCGGTGGCGGCGCTGATGGGAATGATTTCCGTAAAGTTCATCATTTGGCTCCATTTGGAAATCAGAGCAAGGAGGGCCTCCTTTTTCATCAGGTCAATCTTGTTCAAAGCCAGCACAACCGGTTTGTTCTGAGTCTCAAGGGCTTTAAGCAGGGTCTGGTGCGCGTCTTTTCCAGAAGTGGTCGCATCCACGAGCAGAAGAATGATATCCGCATCCTGGAAAGAGGAGAGGGCAACCTCCACCATTTTTGTGTTCAGCGGGCCGGAAGCCTTATGGATTCCCGGCGTGTCGATCAATACGCACTGGGCGTTTTCCAGATGCAGCACACCCAGAATGCGATTTCGAGTGGTCTGGGGTTTGTCCGAGGTGATGGATATTTTTTCCCCCAGAAGCCGGTTCAAGAGGGTGGATTTCCCCGAATTGGGGGCCCCGGCAATCACCACAAAGCCTGATTTAAAATTGTGATTTACTGTTTTCGTTGGCGTCACCTTTTCCTGGATTCAGAAGGGGTAGGATCTGAAGGACTCAGGTTTAAAACCCCTGAAATGGCCTCCCAGATTTTCTCCTTGCCCATTCTTGTTTTGGATGAAAAAAGAATCAGATTCTCAGGATCCATGGATAGGCCCCGGGCAATGGCTTTCATTTGAAGGGTCTGGGCCGCTTTGGAGAGTTTATCCGCTTTGGTGAGCACATAGATCTGATTGAGGTTGTAGCGGTTCATCCAGAGCATGAAATCCAATTCCTTCTGATCCGGGTCTCTGCGAATATCGATCAGCAGGACAACCGCTTTGAGTTCCTCCCGGGATTGAAGATAGGCTTCCACCATGGGTCCCCATTTCTTTTTTTCCGCAACCGGAGCCTTGGCATACCCGTATCCGGGCAGGTCCACAAATCGGAACTCACGGTTGATGAGGAAAAAATTAATGAGCTGGGTTCTTCCCGGCGTTGAACTGGTTTTCACCAGCCCTTTTCGGTTTACCAGGGTATTGATCAGGGTCGATTTGCCCACATTGGATTTGCCGGCAAAGGCAACCTCCGGAAAGGGCTCATCGGGGTATTGCCCCAAGGCCGCTGCACTTTTAATAAATTCAGCACTTTTGATGATCATACTGTCCCTTGAAAGACTTAAACCACTTTGTTGAGGGGATATTCAATCACCCCTTCCGCTCCATGTTTCAGCAGTTTCGGAATCAAACTTCTCACTACATCGGAGCTCACCACGGTTTCCACGGAAAACCAGTTTTTCTGATACAAGGGAGAAACCGTGGGGGCATTTAGGCTCGGCAGCAAGGCTACAATGCTTTCCAGGGCGTTTTCAGGAGTATTCAATTTCAGCCCCACCATTTTTTCTCCCAGAAGAGCACCTTTTAAAAGAAGCGCCATTTGCTCGATCTTTTCCCTTTTGGCCGGATCCTTCCAGGCCGTGTGGTTGGCAATGAGCTGGGTGTTGGTTTCCATCAACTGGTGAATGATTTTCAACCCATGGGCTTTGATGGTGCTCCCGGTTTCCGTAACTTCGACAATGGCATCGGCCAATCCTGAAACCACTTTGGCTTCCGTGGCGCCCCAGGAAAATTCAACCACAACGTCAATTTTTCGGCTTGCAAAAAAGGTTTTTGTAAACTCCACCAACTCGGTGGCGATTTTTTTGCCTTGAAGATCCTCAAGGGTTTGAATGGGTGAATCATAGGGCACGGCAAGAACCCATCGGGCCGGACGGGAACTGGTTTTGGAATAGACAAGGTCTTCAACCACATGAACATCGGATCGGTTTTCAGCAATCCAGTCCTTCCCCGTCAACCCGGCGTCCAGGGTTCCGTTTTCAACATACCGGGACATTTCCTGTGCCCGGCAGATGGCGCATTCAATGGCTTCATCATTAATTTCAGGAAAATAGCTTCGATCGTTGACGCTTATTTTCCAGCCGGATCTTCTGAATAAATCAATGGTGGCATTCTGAAGGCTGCCTTTGGGAATGCCGAGTTTAATGATCGCGCTCATTTTGAATAGACCTCCTCAGGATTGAATATCTTTTCCCCATCCACCACAATGGATTGGTTTACAACTTTTTGATGAAAGCAGCTCCGGTACCCTGTATGACAGGCCGCCCCTCCCACCTGGTCCACTTTCAGCAGCAGAGTATCGTTGTCGCAGTCGATACGAATTTCCTTCACCCATTGAACATGACCGGATGTCTCGCCTTTCACCCAGAGGGCCTTTCGGCTTCTGCTGTAATAGGTGGCTTTGCCGGTGGCCAGGGTGGCTTCCCAGGATTCCCGGTTCACATACGCCAGCATGAGGACTTCCCCGGTTTTAAAGTCCTGGGCGATAGCCGGGATCAGTCCGCCGATCTTGTCAAAATCAAGTTCGATCACGAAACACCTCTCTCTTTATAAAATCTCTTGATGGGTTGGTAATAAAACAAGTTTAAATATCAGCAACATAGGAGATAGTCAATTGATTTTTGCCATTCTGGGCCAATCGGACACACTTGCTTTACCTTGCTATATTTGGTAGCATGTACGCGTTTTTAAGGAGCCAATGAAAAGGATATAAAGGTAGGGAATTCATCTGATTATGTTCCAAAGAAAAAAGAAAACCTCGGAAATTTTATATAAGCGGGCCAGGAAAAAACCGGAAAAAACAAGAGGAAAATTCCTGAAGTGGGTCATCGGGCTTTTTTTTCTGGTGGTTGTTTGCGGGGTATTTACGGCATTTGGAATTTACTATTATCTCTGCGAAGATCTGCCCCAGATATCCTCCCTCAAGGATTACCAGCCTTCCCTGATTACTTCCATCTACTCGGACGATCATCGCAAAATCGGGGAATTTTACAGGGAGAGAAGGATCGTTCTTTCCTTGGACAAGATCCCCGAAACCATGAAGCAGGCTTTTATTGCGGCTGAGGATTCGCGGTTTTACAAGCATCAGGGCATCGATTTTCTGGGGATTTTAAGGGCTTTCATTAAAAATGTGGAAGCCGGTTCCATTGTACAAGGGGGGAGTACCATTACCCAGCAGGTCACCAAATCCTTTCTGCTGACCCCGGAAAGAAGCTATACCCGTAAAATCAAGGAGGCCATTCTGGCCTATCGTATTGATAAAAGCTTTACCAAAGATGAAGTCCTGTTTTTGTATCTCAACCAGATTTACCTGGGTCATGGGGCCTACGGGGTGGGTGCTGCGGCTGAAAATTATTTCGGGAAATCCGCAGATTTGCTGACTTTGGCCGAGCAGGCGATTCTGGCCGGGTTGCCCCAGGCTCCCAGCAAGTATTCCCCCTTCAAACATTGGGAAAAAGCCAAACAGAGGCAGGTGTACGTTCTGAACCGGATGGTGGCTGAAGGATATATCACCAACATGGAGGCCACAGAAGCCATCAATGAACCAATGGATATCAAGCCCCGGCGAAACTGGTACATCGAGCATGTTCCTTGTTTTACGGAATACGTCAGGCAGTATGTGGAAAAGAAATACGGTACGGATGCATTGTACAGCGGGGGATTGCAGGTATATACCACGGTGAATATCGAAATGCAGAAGGCTGCCACGGAAGAAATCCAAACCGGGCTGAAAGACCTGGATAAAAGGCAGGGTTATCGCGGGCCTCTGAAGCATGTAAGCGCCGAGGAAAGGGCGGGGTTTTTACTAAAGCTTGATGAAAGCATAAAGGAAACCCCCCTGGAAGCGGGGGTTACCGTAAAAGCCCTGGTAACCGATATCCAGGATGCCGGTGAAAAAGCCCTGGTGCAAATGGGTAAAGAGCAAGGGGTTTTAAAGCTTCGGGATATGACCTGGGCAAGGCCCTTCAATACAGAAATCGCCCATTATAACCAAACAGTAAGAAGCATATCCAAGGTGCTTAAAGCCGGGGATGTGGTGCTTGTGGAATTGGTGAGCCGGGATGAGGAGACCAAGGCGTGGCAGGTGAAGCTGGAGCAGGAGCCCAAAGCGGAATCCGCCCTGGTTTGCATAGAGACCGATACCGGTCACGTAAAGACCATGGCGGGAGGCCGGGATTTTAGAAGCAGTCAGTTCAACCGGGCCATTCAGTCCCGTCGTCAGCCCGGATCTGCATTTAAACCCCTTATTTACGCCGCCGCCATTGATCGGGGTTATACGGCGGCCTCCATGATTATCGATGCGCCCATTGCCTTTGAGGACAAGGGCAATGATTCTGTGTGGAAGCCCAAAAACTACAAGGAAAAGTTTTACGGACCCACCCTGTTCCGGGAAGCCTTGACGGAATCCAGAAATGTGGTCACTGTCAAGATATTGCAGGACATCGGAGTGGGTTACGCCATTCAGTATGCCCGGAAGATGGGCATCGAATCGCCCATTTCCAGAGATCTTTCCATTGCGCTGGGGTCTTCCGGCGTATCGCTTTTTGAACTGACCAAGGCCTATTCGGTTTTCGCCAACATGGGCTACCTCATAGAACCGGTATTCATCACGAAAATCACCGATATCCATGGGACTGTTCTGGAAGAAGCGGCCATGGAGCGGGAAAAAGTCATTGAAGAAAGCACCGCCTATATCATGACCAATCTCATGGAAGGGGTGGTGAAATTCGGTACGGGCCAGAGAGTTCGCGCCTTGAACCGGCCGGCGGCCGGGAAAACCGGAACCACAAACAACCTCGTGGATGCCTGGTTTATGGGGTATACCCCGAGATATGTTACGGGAACCTGGGTGGGTTTTGACGATGAGAAATCCCTGGGGGTGGAGGAAACCGGCTCCAGGGCCGCAAGCCCCATATGGCTTGAATTCATGAAACGGGTTTTGGAGGACAAGCCCATTCAGGTATTTCAAGTTCCCGAAGGGGTGGTTTTCTCAAGGATTGACGCGGAAACCGGGTTTCTTCCCACGCCGGATTCCAGAAAAACGATTTTCGAATGTTTTAAGGAAGGAACGGTTCCCAGGGCGTTTACGCCAAAAGAGAATGCGATTTCGGAAGGGAATGAATTCTTCAAGGACGGGCTATAGGTTTTTGCTTATTTCAGTATTTCAAGGGCTTCATCATGGATCACGGCCCATTTACGATGAACGGATCGATCCGGGAGGATGTCAACGGTACCGAATTTCTGCGCAAGCCCTCGGAGGTTCTTATTGTTCAGGCCTCTGGCCATGGACAGGTCTTGAGGATGAACCCGAATGCAAAGTTTTGATTGATTTTGAAATCCGAAGGATTCAATTCGAGCCATGAGATGGTCCAGAAATATTTCAGAATAAACCATATGGCCGAAGGAAGGGTGAAAAGGCCCGGCCAGGATGGTTCCCTCCTTGTCAAGGTCTGCCGAAGGTTGAAGCCCCATTCGAACCACAGGAATCCCGGCGCGGTTGAACAACAGGAAGATTTTCTTAACCAGGCTGACGCATTTTTCCAGGGCAAGGGGGTGGTATTTTCCTTTTTGGTACCAGTTGGCCAGAACGCTGTTGGCCAGGACAACCGTGGGATAGATCCGGACAAAATCAGGGGAGAGGTCAATGATTTTTTGGGCCGTGTCCATTGCGATTTCTTCCGAATCCTCCGGAAGGCCCACCATCATCTGCAACCCGATTTCCACATTCACCGACCTTAAGGCTTGGACCGCTTTTTCCGTATCCAAAGCCGTATGGCCCCTGTTCGAAGCTTCCAGCACCCGATCATTCATGGATTGAAGGCCGATTTCAACCGTTGAAACCATGGAATTTTTAAGGATTTCCATCCTGCTTTTCGTGATGGAGTCCGGGCGCGTGGAAAATCTTATGCTTTGAAGGTCATATTTTTTTGTGAGTTTTGACGAAACATCCAGCAAAAACGACAAATCCTCCGATAGGAGGCCTAAAAAATTCCCTCCGTAAAAGGCAAGCTGTTTTGGGCGGTTTTTTTCCTTCTGAAAACCCAGGTAGGCCTGAATCTCATCTTCCATTTCAGAAGGGGAGGGGATGCGTGGGTGTTTCCCTGTAATTTGGCCCTGGTTGCAGAAGACACATTGATGCGGACACCCGGCCTGGGGGATAAAAATGGGTATAATCAGGGGTTTTTCCATGGGTCTTATCGGGGTTGGGGGGGGGAAAGCATTTCAACCGCTTTTTGAGCCGCATCCTGTTCAGCTGTTTTTTTATTCTTTCCAATCCCCTCTGCAATGATGTCATTCACCTTGAGTTTTACCACAAAGGTTTTATCGTGGTCCGGACCGAATTCCCGAATAATCTCGTAAACCGGCATGGGGATCTGTTTAAGCTGGATGATCTCCTGCAGCCGACTCTTATAGTCCGAAAGCGCCCACGGATCATCCAGAGTATCCAGTTGGGTTTTAAAAAGCTGCTCTATGATGCTGAATGCTTTGTCGTATCCGGCGTCCAGATAGATGGCTGCGGTTAAGGCCTCAAAGGTATCCGCCAGAATGGATTGTTTCTCAAAACCGTTTGAATTCATCTCTCCCTTGCCCAGCTGAATCAACCCTCCGATATTTAGAGCCCTGGCGATATCTCCAAGCTTTGTTTCATTGACAAGATTG
>Ga0180732_1001469_pt1 | contig 14556 bp, 14 predicted proteins | sample KR11_01MetaG_FD_148674 | JGI IMG/M metagenome (GOLD analysis project Ga0180732, IMG submission 148674) | Groundwater microbial communities from the Olkiluoto Island deep subsurface site, Finland - KR11_0.1 MetaG | ecosystem: Environmental > Aquatic > Deep subsurface > Groundwater | place...
AAATAAAAATATGAAAAAAATAATTTTTACGATTTTAGTTGGAGTACTTGTTTTGACGGTTTCGGGAATTGTAAGCGCATCAATGATGATTCCGGCCGCAGATCGGGCGAAAGAAAAATCCAAAGCACCGGAGAAGTCACCCGTTATCGGGGATAATTGGGATCTCGAGAGAGTGGATTTCATCCATTATGCAAAACCGGCAAATCTCAACAAACCTCCAAAAACCGAAACTTGCTACAAATTAATGGGCGTGAAATGGACAGCTCTTCCGGTAAGCTACGTGATAAATCCGACAAATCCAGATGGTTTAAGTGAAAATTTTATAACATCTGCGATATCAGTTTCTGCAGAAACATGGGACAATGCAACTTCAAAAGAGCTTTTTAGTAATAATTATGCGGTAGATTATGGTGTCCAGTACGGAGTTCAGGATTATAAAAACGCGATAGATTTCGGCAATTACTCAGATGCCAATGTTATAGCGGTTACATCGGTTTGGTACACAAGAGTAGGGAAGAAAATTGTTGAATTTGATATTCGTTTTGATACCGATTGGACTTGGGGAGATGCAACGATTGCTTCTTCTACGATGGATTTTCAGAATATCGCAACTCATGAGTTAGGACACGCTGTCGGATTGAGCGATATTTATAGTACTGGTTGTCCTTCTGTCACAATGTATGGATATTCTGGCTATGGAGAAACTCAAAAAAGGACTCTTGAGCAACCCGATATAACCGGCCTTCAGGCAATGTACGGAATTTAGTTTTGTGGCAAAGAAAACAGATTTTAACAAAGTTCGTTCCCCGGAGCTCAGGTTTTTGAAAAACCGCTTTTTAATTGGGGTGGTTTTTTGTTTTGTGGTATAATATAGTCGGTTAGAAGGTCGTATATTATTAATTAGCTAATATCCAAAAAATATGAAAAAAATTAAAAATAGTCAATTATTTATAATTTCTTTAGTGTTAACGGTTGCTTTTTGTTCTTCAGTTGGTATTGCCAAAGCAGAAAATGTGAACCAAACCAATGTTAACGAGAACCAAGCTAATATCAATGCGAATCAAGCTAATATTAACGCAAATCAAGCCGATATTAATGCAAATCAGGCTAATGTGAATGCGAACCAAGGTAAGAATAACAAACTTAACGGTGTAGAACACCGAAGTGCTGTGGCAACATTTGTTCAAAGCCTTTTGAATGTAGCTGATAGGGATCAGGGAGGAATAGGCGACCAGGTCAGAGCAATTGCCAACGCACAGAATGATAGCAAAGACAATGTAGCTAATGAAATAGATAAAGTTCAGAACAGAAGCGGGCTAAAAACATTTTTAATCGGAGCTGATTATAAAAGTATTGGTCAGTTGCGAAGCGAAATGGTAACAACTGGAAATCAGATTGACCAGTTGACGGTGTTATTGGACCAAACGACAAATGCAGATGATAAAGCAACTCTTCAAACACAAATTCAAGCGTTGATACAAGAGCAGCAGAAGATTAATGATTTTATAAAAGTCAACGAGAGTAAATTCAGCATATTTGGTTGGTTTGTAAAATTATTTAACAAATAATTAGACGATAGATATTAGTTATCTCTAAAACCGCCTTTTAATTGAGGTGGTTTTACCTCAAGCACAATTTGATTTCTTTTAGTTTCTCCTTTAGGCTAGATACATATGCCTTGTCCTCAAAAGTTATAATAAGATTTGACGAAGGGCACATCAAAACAACAAACGACCCAGATGTATCTGGGTCGTTTGTTGTTTTGATGTTAGCTCTCTAAAATTTCTATTTCAACGGTTTTCACTCCGAAGTTTACTGCTGATGGTCTGTCTGGCATCCATATGTCTATATGGTAATCGCTTTTTCTTCTATTCATTCTATCTTCAACAATGAACACTTTGTCGCCATAAAGCTTTGGAATTTTAATTTTTGTTCCAAAAGCCAACATGTTGTTTGCGATTATGCCGTCTTCTACGTATTTGCCAGAAGCAGTTATAAAAGGAGTGTCATCTGTCTGGTCTGGAGTGCTTGAATAAGCAGTGACCACAACCTTAATTATTTTGACAACTTTTTGCGCTTCATTGGCAGCTTTGGCCACATAAGAGGCATTAGTGATATTGTCAGCATCAGCATTGGTTGCTCGAGGCATAATTGTCCCCAAAAGGCAAATGCTGATTATAACACCTGCAAATATGCAACCAGGCAGGGGAGATTTATTGCTCAAAATATTCTTTTTGATTTTGTTTATTATGTTTTTCATAAAAAAACTCCCTTTCGGAAGTATGTATATATGTTAGCATAATAAAGAGCCCCTGTCAATAGTTGGACAATAAGATTGCGACCATGTCAACCCTTCACCTTTTGGCCCAAAATTATTGTAAACAAAAGACATTTTTCGAATAAATTATATACTTAAAAGGTGAAGGGTCAATAGATGCGTTTTCCAATAAAAAAGTCCGAAAAATCGGACTTTTTTATTGGAGCGGGCCGTCTCGCCCGAAGGGCGGACGAGCCTCTCTCAATTTTAAAAAATTGAGCGGGAGACGGGATTCGCACCCGCGACATCTTCCTTGGCAAGGAAGCATTCTGCTGCTGAATTACTCCCGCATTTTTATATTTTTTCTGAAATTCCTTGAATCCAGCCCTTTACCCGGGAAGTAATTACGGTATTGCCTGCGGTAAGATGAAGTGTTCCATAAGGCAAAGTATTTCTATCTCTTTTCCCCTTGCTGGAGCGGCTTATTTGTATTTGAGGTTTGTAGAAATTATTTTGTGATAAATTTGTAATTTTTGTCCAAAAATTTAAAACTTTTTTATAATTTAACCCGGGGTAAATATGAACTAATCCTTTTATTTTTTCATCTGAAATATGGCAAATTTCTCTAAAAAATCTCATCATTACTCTTATAATTTCGGGGTCAGAATTTGCGAAACACAAATGCCATCTGTGTGACTTGCTTCCCTCTGCCCAAAAAAGCGAAGCGCCAATTAAAAGAAGTTCTTTCTTTGATATTTGGTAAATTTCTTTTTTTCCTTTTGATGTGTCGGCGTCCCTAATTTTTTTTGCTTCTTCAGAACGAATTTTTGCATTAACTTTATTAAATTTATTAATATTTTTTCGCCATTTTATTTGAGATTTTTTTAAAATTTGTTTCTTTATTTTTTCTGATAAAACTAAATTTTTGATCCAAGACCAAGCAGTGCTTTTGGGTACATTCAAAATGGTGGTTATTTCTCCACATGTTTTACCTTTTTTTCGTAAATTTATAGCCCTTTCTTTTTTGGTCATATAAACATTAGATAACATCTTTTAACTCATTATATCTAATGTCTATTGCAAGGTCAATGTTAATAACTTCTTAGTGCCGCGGGGCAGACTTGCACTGCCGACCCTGCGATTTTCAGTCGCATGCTCTGCTACCTGAGCTACCACGGCATGGATTTTTTATTTTATCATATTTGTGGGATTGTGGGCGGTAAAGGACTCGTCAGGTCATTCGACCTGACGCCCAGTCGTATGACTGGGCGAACCACTTTTTTTTGTGGGATTATTTTACTTCACCCTACATCTTTAGTGGGCGGTAAAGGACTCGAACCTATAACCTCCGCGACTTGCCCCGTTAAATATTTTGTGGACGATGCAGGACTCGGACCTGCGACCTTCTCAGTGTAAGTGAGACGCTCTAGCCAACTGAGCTAATCGTCCAAAATTTAACGGGGTGAATAAACGCGATGCTCTGACCATTGAGCTAACCGCCCTAAAACAAGTGCGCGGGAGAGGAGTCTCACCAAGTTGCCCAAAGGCATTGCCTCGCTTCGCTCGCAATTCGGGGATTGGAGGCTCTTAACCTCTCCGCGAAAAACTTTTTTAAAGCTTTTTGTGCGCGGGAGAGGAGTCGAACCTCCACGCCTTGCGGCACATGCACCTCAAGCATGCTCGGCTACCATTACGACACCCGCGCAGATTTATTTTTATCTTCTTTTTTTATCTATTCTTCTGGCGTCTCTTCTGTATTCGCCGTTTCAATAGTTTCAACCGGAGCCTCATCTGCTGCCGGCTCCTCAGCCGGTTCGTTCGCTGTGGCTGTTGCAAAGTCTTTTCTTTTTAATTTAGCTTTTTTACCCTTGGCTGTTCTTAAATAATAAAGCTTTGCCCTTCTTGTTTTTCCATGCATTATAACTTCTATTTTATCTATTGAGAGTGAATGTATCGGAAAAATCCTTTCGACCCCAATTCCGTCAACAATTTTTCTTACAGTTATTGTGGTTGAAATGCCCTTGCCATGTTTTTTGGCAATAATTATTCCTTCAAAAATCTGGATTCTTTCTTTTTCGCCAGTTGGCGAAGCCTCTTTTATTTTTTGGTGCACTTTAATTGTATCGCCGGGTCTTAATTCTGGTCCCGACTCTGTCGAGGATCCGCGACCTGCGGGTCGGGACAAATTTTTTAATTGTTCTTTATCAAATTTTTCTAATAGATTCATAATTTTAGTTCCAAGCAATAATTTTCAAGGGCTACTAATTTACTAATCCATTACTAATATACTGATTCGTATTCGTATATTTGTAGAAGATTTGTAGATTCGTAGCCTATGAATCTTGGATTTGTAACTTATTAAGTATACTTTTTAATTCTTCTGGCAAATCAGAGAAAAATTCTTTTATTTCTCCATTTGGCAGTTGTATTTTTAAATAAGCTGCGTGTAAAAATTGTCTTGTTAATCCTTCGGGGCACCCTCCGGGTCGTTTTGAATTTTTAAAACCATATAATTTATCTCCTGCAATCGGGTGCTGTAAATAAGAAAGATGACACCGTATTTGGTGGCGCCTGCCTGTCTTTATTCCAACTTCCAATAAGGTGTAATCTTTATACCGGTTTGAAACCCTATATTCCGTTATCGCTTCTCTTTTTCCTAAACTTGTATCTCCCAACGGGTATGCTTTTTGTTTTCTTTTATCTCCCGGCGCTCTGCCAATTAAAGTTTCAATTTTTCCAAAACCATCTTTTATTACTCCCTCAACCAAACAAACATATTTTTTTTCTACCTCTCTACTTATAAACTGTTTTTGCAAAAAAATCAAGCTTTCGTTGGTTTTTGCCACCAACAAAATCCCAGAAGTGTCTTTGTCTAACCTATGCACAATTCCATATCTCGGCTGGTCTCCGGCGTTTTTTAATTCAGGATACTGTTCTATTAACAAATCGATTAAAGTTTTTTCTCCGCTTATATTTCCCTCTGGGAAAACTATTAATCCCGCTGGTTTATCAACTACTAAGACATCATTATCCTCGTAAATTATTTTTATATCCATTTTAATAATCTTCTAGTGGATAAACATCTATTGCGACTTCTTCGTATGGATGTACGCGTTTGATTGCGGTTAATATATCTTTCACAACTTGTTTATCAGCCACCACTTCTATTTTTTCTTCTTTTACCGATTCTAAATTATTAATCTTCCCAATTGTTGGGTGTGCCTTACTACCTGGCTTAAATCTCCCGATTCCTTTAGTTGAAAAACTACAATAAGTGTAATTTCCTATTTTCCCAGCACCCGCTTCGCCCATTGCTTTGCGAACCGCGTCAGCATAAGATTCTGGAACAAAAACAACTATTTTATATTTTTTTGCCATATTTTTTTAAACTTGTGGGCGGTAAAGGATTCGAACCTATAACATCTTACACGTCAAGTAAGCGCTCTACCATTGAGCTAACCGCCCGAATTTTTTTTAGTTTTGTGGGCCCAGTAGGACTCGAACCTACAACCTGTCGGATATAAGCCGAATGCTCCGCCATTGAGCTATGGGCCCGTTTTCTTCAATCTTGTATTTATACAAGCTTGTATAAATACAAGATTGAAGAATTTCTTTTTTTATTTGTAAAATTCGTGCCTAAATTCGTGAAACTAGCGATGTTTTATCAGTTTTTCAAATTCTTCTTTTTCAATTGTTTCTTTTTCAATTAAATCTTTTCCCACTTTGTCTAATAAATTTCTGTGTTTTAATAAAACTATCTGCGCTTGTTTCTGCGCTCCTTTTATAATTACATCAACTTCCTCGTCAATTCTTTCTGCGATTTTTTCGGAATAATTTCTTTGTTCAGAAATTTCTTTTCCCAAAAATACAAGCTCTTCTTTTTCGCCAAAAGAAATCGGGCCTAAAGATGACATTCCATATTCTTTGACTAATTTTCTTGCCATCTCCGAGGCTCGGCTTAAATCATTTGAAGCGCCGGTTGTCATCTCGCCGAATTTTATTTTTTCAGCGCAGTATCCGCCAAGCAAAGTAGCAATTTCTGATAAAAAACCGGTTTTGGTTTTCATTTTTCTTTCTTCTGACGGCATTTGTAAAGTATATCCTGCTGCCATACCCCTGGCGATAATCGAAATTTTTCTTATAGGTTCTGTCTCCGGCATAAAGGTGGAGACCAAAGCGTGTCCTGCTTCGTGATAAGCTGCAATTTCTTTTTCTTTTTTAGATAAAATATGCGATTTTCTTTCTGGTCCTAATAAAACCTTTTCAATTGCTTCTAAAAATTCTCTTTGATCAACTTGCGTTTTGTTTTGTCTGGCAGCCAGCAAAGCAGCCTCATTGGCAACATTGGCCAAGTCAGCTCCGGTAAATCCGGGAGTTCTTTCGGCAGTTTCTTTAAAATCAATATTTTTTCCCAATGGTTTTTCCTTTGAATGAATTTTTAGGATTTCTTCTCTATCGTGAACATCCGGCGGATCTAAAATAATTTTTCTGTCAAACCTCCCCGGCCTTAAAAGCGCTGAGTCTAAAATGTCAGGCCTGTTTGTTGCAGCCAAAATAATTACTCCTGTTTCTTTTTCAAATCCATCCATTTCAACTAAAATTTGATTTAATGTTTGTTCTCTTTCATCGTGTCCTCCGCCGATGCCGGCTCCTCTGTGGCGTCCAATCGCGTCCAATTCATCAATAAAAATTATTGACGGCGCTGATTTTTTTGCTGTAGCGAATAAATCTCTGACGCGGGCAGACCCTACGCCGACAAACATTTCCACAAATTCAGAACCCGAAACAGATAAAAACGGCACATTAGCTTCGCCAGCAACTGCTCTTGCCAATAAGGTTTTTCCGACTCCGGCAGCTCCGACAAGCAAAACTCCTCTTGGTATTTTAGCCCCCATTGCCAAATATTTTTTCGGAAATTTTAAGAAGTCAACAATTTCAACCAATTCTTCTTTCGCCTCTTTTAACCCAGCGACATCTTTAAAGGATATTTTTTCTTTTCCGTGACCTTCGGCTCCAAAAAGGCGCGCTTTGGCTTTTGTAAAGTCAAATACCTGGACAGCCCCTGATTTTGCCTGTTTTATCATTGTCCAAAAGAAAAATCCAAAGACAGCTAACGGTAAAATACCAAAAATTAAAAGAGGAGTAAGCCACGACCACAAATCCTCTTTGGCTACCTGATTTGATATTTCAACTTTTTGCAAATTATCTTTATTAACGCCCAAATTTATTAATAAATCAGTTAATCCTGCGCCGGATTCTTTCATTGAAGTTGCAGTTTTATCGTCATCGTAAATAATATCCAGCAAATCTCCAGAGACAGCAATTTTTTTAATTTTATTGTTGTTTATATCTGAAACTAATTGTGTCGCAGATATTTCGTTCGAGGTTTGGGCTGGAAGATAGAGCAAGCTAAAAATTCCGCCAACAATAAGAAAGATTAAAATAACAGATACAAAATTTTTAATTAATGGGTTCATTGATTTCATTTATTTATTTAATTAGGTGAATATGATTAATTTACCATAATTTTTTGAAAAATAAAAGGGGATGTTGCTTACAACTTCAAGTTGTATGCAACATCCCCATCTTTAGACGAGAGCGATAAAATCACCCATGATATGTAGGGATTTATCGGCAATGAGCGGAAGCGGAACAGTACCCCTGCGCTTACCATTCTCATCTTTCGGCCAAACCATGACGGGTTTGCCATTTGGCAGGAAGAGCGGTTGGCGCGCATTGAGGTTGATACTCAGGGCACGCTGGTCGGTAATCTCTTCGCTATCTCTGTAGAATGGATTAAAGAATGCCTGGGCTTGCCACATCGCCGCGCGGCATATCTCCAAGAATGCGGCGCGAATGTCATCGCGCGCCCTTATGAACTCTTCAGAAGGCTCTGCGAATTTGTGATGGGCGAAGAGTAAACGCGCTACATAGTACGTCTTTTTGCAGTAGGGATTCCTATTGTCAATACGTTCCATGCAAAGCTCATCGACCATCTCGTATCCCAATGCCTCAATCTCTTTGAGAAATTCTGCGAGAGAACAATTCTTGGTTGGTTCTATGACCATTACACCATTATTGGAGCGGTTCACGCGCTCTCTGCATTCTTGTAGTGTTTCCCTTTTCGGGCGTCTTGCCGCTTTCGGGATTTCGGCCAGCTTCGAGAATTTGAACTGCAATGCAATTAGACGGGTGTTTTTGTCGAGTATGACCATAACGGTCTCCTTTCAGTTTGGTTGTTTGATTATCTATCCATTTCTACTATTTTAATATCCAATTTTATGTACTATATTAATTATAGCATATTCAAATAACCCTGTCAACCCTTCACCAATTTCAAAAATATTCTTGGTGTTACTGCGTCAGAGAGCGAAGCGGCTTCGCCTGTCGTCAATGGTATCACAAAAATCATTTCAAAAATTAGTGAAGGGTCAAGCTTTTTGGGGGTAGACGAAAAACAAACCAAAAAAGAGCCGACGGCTCTTTTTTGGAATCTATTATCCAACACCTAACACCTATTTAACTAATTTTAAGCTCATTCTGTGTTCTTTCGGTTCTATCAGCAAAACCTGGAAGTCATAAGTTTCTCCGATTTTCATTTGCTCTTCCATTTTTTCTTTGGCAGATTCTCCGCCTGCGGCGGATCCCTCGGAGGGGGAAAACTCAGATATATGGCAGAGTCCTCTTATCTTCGGTGCTATTTCCACAAAAGCTCCAAAAGTTGAAAACTTAGTTACCTTTCCTTTTATCACATCGCCTTTTCCATACTGCTTTTCAATTTCTTCCCAAGGATTTGTTTTTAATGATTTCAAGGAAAGAAAAACTTGGTTGTTATTTATGTTTATAATCTGGGCTTTGACAATTTCTCCAACTTTTACAACTTCAGCAGGATTTTCAACCAACTGCCAATCAAGCTCTGAAATATGAATTAATCCTTCAATTCGCTCATTTTCTTCTGAAGATGAAGAGTCAATTTGTTCGTCATCATTTGACTGGCCATCCTTCGCTGAAGCTTCGGAATGGCATGGAAATTTTATAAAAGCTCCAAAATCGGCAATACCAGTTATCTCGCCCTCAATTATGTCATCTTTTTTGTAATTTTTTAAAACTTCTTTTGTTTTTTCTTCTGAATTCGCCTTTTCAGATAAAATTAATTTATTTTCTTCAGCTAACAAATCAAGAATTTTTACATCCAATGTTTTGCCTATAAATTTTTGCAATTCTTTTAAAATTTTCTGTTTGTCTGCATCAACTACGCGAGGATAATGTTCTGGGGCTAACTGCGAAACCGGCAAAAAGGCTTGTATGCCGTCTAAGCTTGTTAAAAGTCCTCCCTTGTTTACGCCGGTTATTTTGACATTCAAAATCTGTCCCGAATCTTTTAATTCTCTTAATTTTTGCCAGCTGATTTCTTTTGTGGCGTCTCTCAATGAAAGTTCTCTGTAGCCATCATCGTTTTCTATTTCAACGATTTTAGCATAAACTTTGTCGCCTATTTCAAGATTTTTTACTACATCTTTTACAGCGTAAAACTCTCTGCCGTATATTATGCCGGTTCCATTAATTCCTAAATCAACAAAAAGAGATGATCTGTCTCTGGCGACAACTTTTCCCTCCACAGTTGAACCAACTGAAATTGGAGAAGTTGTATCTAATTTTTTAATAATGTCTTCTTTTGTCATTTTCCAATATTAAAATTAAAATTTTAATATTTTATCACTCGCTCGTCAAAGAAAAATATTGCTATGTTTTTCTCTTCCTCGCTCGTTTTTAAAATAAAAAACAACGGTTGTTTTTTCTCTCCTCGTTGCTATCCTGAGGACCGAAGGTCCTAAGGAGTGAAGTGACGAAGGATTCTGCTGCCGATCAGCAGTATTAATGATTGATGTATTTAATATACACCATATCGTAATTTTCTGCAACTATTGACATAAACCTATCTATCTGATATAATGTATTTATACGATTAAGCACATTGAAATCTAAAAAAGGATAAGTTTTACTGTATGAGACGAGTATTTAGTTGGTTATTAAAATAATAATCCATTAAACACTCGTCTCATTAAGAGCGGGTCTCTCAACCAACAGAGAAAGTTGGCAGATTCGGTTCTATGAAAGGAGGATGATGACGATGAACACATCGATCACATCCAGTGTCACTGACGGTCAGAAGAAACAGGTCAAGCGGTTTGCCGAAGACGCGATTGATCGCGCATTTGCCGAGGGAGTCCTCGACAAGGACGGCATCCAAAAGCTCGTCGAGAAAGGCGACGAGTTCCAAGACGACATCGTAGCTTCCATCCGGAAGCTCTCGGTGTCCAATCAGTTCGCCGACGAAGAGGCCGAGTCCAGCTACGGCTATCTCTCGGGCTACAAGCCCAAGGGCATCACCGAGCAGACCAACCGTCTGCGGGAGCTGATTCCGGGAGTCGGGTTTGCCGATGAGAAGCTGGCCGAACAGCCACTTCCCGCCGGCGCTGAAGGATGGTTCGCCATCCCGAAGTGGCAGACGATTGCCCCGACCTACGGCGAGGCCTTGCAGAAGGTTCTCGACCTGATCAAGAAGACCCGCAACGGCAAGTTCTACAACTACCGTGAAGGTCAACTCGGAGCCGATCGGCTCCGCCAGCATCCGAAGACCGCGAAGGCCTTCGAGAAGCTCTGCGAACAGCAGAAAGATCACGACATCCTCGTGGTTCCCTGCCAGTTCGGCAAGCTTCACGCTGGTCGTTCCGTGCGTCGTGCGAGGGAGGTTATGCCGATGTCTCAATTCGGCCTCGACCCCTTCGCAATCGCCTGTATGGTTCTGACGCATCCCGAACGGCTCCAACACTATGACGACCTCTGGGTCGACTGTGCTGGTGCGGAGTACGATTACGATGCTGATGGCCGGTGGGACAGCGCTCCGTGCTTCTACTTCGGCGGCGGCGGGGTCGGGTTCGGCTCGAGCTATGTCGGCATTGCCGGCGACTTCTATGGCTCGGCGTCCGCGTGTCTCCCGCAGTAAACCTGTTCCTCGATCCTCGAACGCTTGGTTCTTTTGAATCCTTATTCCTTGAACCTTTCGTTCGCGGCCAAAAAGCGGTTTTCACAACTCACCTTGTGGAGACCGCTTATTTTTTTACTTTTAATAAATTGTATGCAATAATATAATTGAGATTAGGTTAATGAACAGTCGTTTACGGATGACTGTCACCGAACTCTCTTTTCAATAAACAACCAGAGTCTTTAAGATTAAGGTTTTAAAGAGCGTGTTGTCTTGAGGAGATACTGCTTGCCTTATCTATGGCGGGTTTTCTTTTTTATAGAGATGCCGTCGAATAAAATTCAGGAGGTTAGAAGGAGGATATAAGTTTTCAAAAGAACAGTAAACCTCTGCCTCCGGTGATATGGGTGGATAAAGGCAAAATTACGATGCTGATGGCCAGTGGGACAACGCTCCGTACTTCAACTTCAACGACGACAAGGTCAAGTTCGACACGAACTATGTCGACAATGCCAACGACAACTATGGCTCGGCGTCCGCGTTTCTCCCGAAGTCTCTCCTCCTCCAATTACAAAAGGCATTCAAAAAATGAATGCCTTTTGTATTGTTGGCTTATCTGCCTACGGTGGATCTTAACCACCCTCCCAACATCCTCCCAATTTCATCTATACTTTCCTCTAAGAGACAATACTTTTTATTGTCGATTGCCTTAGTATCTTTCATAAGTCGAATAAGGACACGAAGGACGTTAAGCTTCAAACTTGTCTTTTCTAATATGGGAGTTTTCTCAAATTTCTGTTTATAGCTGGCTGACAATATTCCCTCCAAGATTTCCAGAATCAGATTTTCAGATTTTTGCCAGATAGTATATTTATCTTGTTTTGGAATAAGTGTTCTAAATAAATAGAACATTTTATACAAGTCATAACCTTTCTTAAATATTGGTATGTCAAATTCTTCTGTCATATTTTTTATTCACCCGGTTAAATAATTTTGCCACGCAAAATTAAAATCTTAAAGATTTTGTTTAACTGGGTAGATTAATTTATTAATTATTTTTTTATGAAGATTTATAAAAATCTATTCAACGATATTATTTCTGCAGAGAACTTGTTTTCAGCTTGGGATAAATTTAAAAACGGCAAGAGAAACAAAAAAGATGTCCAACATTTTGAGTGGAACCTCGAAGAAAATATATTCAAGTTGCACCGGGAACTAAAAAACAAAACCTACAAACACTCAAGTTACATATCTTTTAATATTTCTGACCCCAAGCCAAGGAATATTCACAAGGCTCAAGTTAGAGATCGCGTTTTGCATCACGCTATTTTTCAGGTTTTAAATCCTATCCTTGAAGCTGGTTTCATCTCTGCATCTTTCTCGTGCAGGGTGGGCTACGGCACGCACAAAGGAGTTGATTATTTGCAAGACATATTAAGAAAGGTAAGCAAAAACGGCAGGGTTTCATGTTCTGCTTTAAAGTGTGACGTTAAAAAGTTTTTTGATACCATAGACCATAATGTTCTACTCAATATACTAAAAAAGAAAATAAAAGATGACGATACGATTTGGCTTTTGAATCAGACAATATCAAGCTTTTCTTCAAATTATTCTTTGTTGGGAATTAATAAAGGAGTTCCGATTGGTAATCTTACTTCCCAGCTTTTTGCTAATGTTTATATGAACGAGCTTGATAGATTTATGAAACAAGATTTAAGGGTTAAATATTATCTCCGCTATACCGATGATTTTTTGATACTTTCAGAAAGCAAAGAATATCTGGAAAATATCGTACCTGAAATAATTAATTTTTTAGAAGAAAATCTTTTACTGAGAATCCACGAAGAAAAAACCAAAATACGAAAAACGAGCCAAGGGATAGATTTCCTTGGCTACGTAGTTTTCCAAAAATATAGGTTAGTCAGGACAAAAACAAAAAGAAGAATGTTTAAAAAATTTGAATCAAAAATAAAAGAATACAAACAAGGAGCTATTTCTAAAAATTCACTTTTACAATCCTTGCAATCATACCTTGGTTTCTTATGCCATGCTAATACCTACGAAATTAAGCATTATTTAAAAAATAGATTTTGGAAATCTTGAAGTCGGAAATGGTATGTGATAAAATAAAACAATTCATAAAACTCAAAGCTTAAAACTTAAAACATAGCAATGATAAAAATGTTTTAAGTTACAGGTTTCAAGTTTCAAGACATTGGCCAAGATTTATTGGGCAGGACAATCCTGCTTTCAAATTTCAGTTTCTAATTCAATCCGCCAGCTGGCGGACAGGTCAGCTGACATTGTGATTGATCCATTTGATGAAAGTATAGGGTTAAAACTCCCGAATCTTTCAGCAGATATTTTATTGGTTACCCATGAGCATCCAGACCACAATAATGTTAAGGCTGTTAAGGGCGCTCCTTTTTTGGTTGATGGGCCCGGAGAATATGAAGTTAAGGGAGTTTTTATACAGGGCATTCCTTCTTTTCATGATGACAAAGATGGTAAAGAAAAAGGGCAGAACACGATTTATGTAATTGAAGCAGAAGAAATGAGATTTTGCCATTTGGGAGATTTAGGCCAAAAGCAATTGACAGACGAGCAGTTGGAAAAAATAGATACGGTTGATGTGCTGATGATTCCTGTTGGCGATGAATATACAATTTCTTCTGTTGAAGCACAAAAAATAATTTCTCAGATTGAGCCAAAGATTGTAATTCCGATGCATTATGCTATCCCAAAACTAAATATAAAACTTGACGACATTTCAAAATTTTTAAAAACTATGGGAAAAAATTCAATAGTCCCGCAAGATAAATTTGTCGTCAAGGCATCTACATTGCCAAAAGAAGGAGCAATGGAAATAATCGTATTACAACCATAACAAATTTGAAATTTAAAATTCGAAATTTTTAATCAATTTGAATTTATTCAATTTGAAATAATTAAAACACGACGAGTTTTCAAATTTCAAATTTAGTTATTAAAAATTGAATTCAAATTTCAAATTAAAAATTAAAAATTATTTAGAGTGGCTCCAAGCTTTGCCCGACAATAAAAAAAAGATTGTCCTATGGACGATTGTCGCAATTTTAGCAGTGATAATGGGATTTTTTTGGGTTAAAGGGGCAATGAATAGTTTTTCAAAATTTAATGGAGAGATGCAAAATGTTAAAATTCCTCAAATTGATATACCAAATATGCCGTCATTGGATATTTACCCGGTTAAATAATTTTCGGCTTTACCGAAAATTAAAATCCGTAGGATTTTATTTAACTGGGTGAACAAACTACAACCCCAAGTAAAGTA
>Ga0180732_1001470_pt1 | contig 14549 bp, 15 predicted proteins | sample KR11_01MetaG_FD_148674 | JGI IMG/M metagenome (GOLD analysis project Ga0180732, IMG submission 148674) | Groundwater microbial communities from the Olkiluoto Island deep subsurface site, Finland - KR11_0.1 MetaG | ecosystem: Environmental > Aquatic > Deep subsurface > Groundwater | place...
ATCCCGCGTGCTATGATATGATGAAACGCCCCAGGCGCATCTATCCTCGATTTTCTTGGCATGATAACCGCTTAGCATATTAATGATAATCTGTAAACTGCAAAACTAAAGGGCGTCCCTAACTACCTATTTCTGAATATCTATGCCATAGTTGCTGGCAACAGCAAGGACGGAATTTCTCTCGTATTCTAATTGGCTTTTTTTGTATTTGGTTTCAACGAGATGCAGTTTGCGTTCCAGAATTTCTGCCAGAAAATTTCCATTACCGCAGGCCGTTTCCAGGAAACGGGATTCAATCCTCTCAGTTTCCTGCTTCACCAGATCAAGCATGGCATTTACTTCCCGCCTTCTGGTGTACACCTCGCCATAATCGGCAACTCTTTTTTTGGAGACAACTTGTTTATCCATTAATTCTTAATCCATATATTCAATGCAGAACACAGAAAACCATATACCGTGTTCATCTGTCCTCACTCTGGCTTGCGCGATATGTGCCTTCTCATGGAGCTAACGAGGCTGTAGAAAAAGTCCTCACATGTTCAAAATTGCGAAAATTAGGGCATCCCAAATGGTGTCTCGAGACGAAATCGTTGCTTACAAGTCAAATATGAAAGCTGGTTTTTTGTCAATTTTTGATAAATACCTTTTCCTACAGGCTGAACGTCCGCCATCACCAGTAGGCAGGGGAATTGGACTTTGTAAATAGCAAGTAAACATAAAAACTGGTAAAAAAACTCAAACCGCACGATCCTGCCCATCTGAGTGAATGGCGTTGTTATATGCTATGCATTTGGGTAGTTATGCGTCTGGTTCTAAGCTTCAGATTGGTCTTCGCTATCACTGATTGATTCAGTTGCCTCAAATTCTTTTGATTGTTGTTCACGCGTTCTCTTCCAACCCTCCAATATTGCTGGGCATAATTTCCCAAAATGATCTTTGATTTTTTCCCAATCACTATTTGACTTAACCCAAATTTCACAACTCCCATCCTTTTTCGGGATCATGCTATTATGAATACTATTTTTAAACTCAGATAAGCTTGAAGAAGCAGCCTTCAATGCCCGCTCATGTAAATAAATCTGAACACAACCTGGCTTCCCCTGATAAACATACAGGGCAACATAAACTCTATTTGCTTGATTACCGGTGTCCGTCAACTCCGGCAAATAATAAGAATACCCACCTGGGTTTGGCCATTCATAGGCAGCAGGAAATTGATTCCGGAAAAATGAGGCTATATTGTAATAATATTCTTCTAATCTAAGTTTCTGGACATTATGCTTCAACTTTTCGAGATTGCTCTTTTTACTGTAAGTAGTAGTAGTAGAAGGTTGGGGCTTTGACCGGACCTCTATTTGCCGTGCCAAAAAGACTTCATCACCTTTCCTGAACCCATGAAAGGTTATTAAAGAAATATCGAGATCACCTTCAGACATGAAAGAAACCATTCTTTTTGTTTTTTCATCCGCGCCTAAGCCAACTAAAACCATTCTTGGTCTTTGAACTTCTGTGAAATTTCTTCCAAACTGTTCTTGGTACCAGACAAGAAAATTTTCAATTTTTTCAATACCTAAATTTCCAGAGCGAGGAGAAATGTGTTCTGATAATTCTTTAGGTTCAAGTGAGGCTATGTATGAAGAATAATCTACTATTTGAGCTACGGCTTCTCTTGTAAGGGTGCCTCGCTTTAGTTCGAAAACGACCAATTGACCATCACCATCTACACCAAGTAAATCTAAGGGGCCACCGGCAGTATCAGTTTGACGACCAATAAGCTTTAAATCTTTCATCAGTAAATTTGGACAGCGGGTAATTACTTCCTCGAGTTGGTTCTCCGTTTCAGTTTCCTTGACATTCTGGATGCGTTCAACATTAAGCTCTTGGGGATTGCTTCCAACTATTTTCCATAGCCTTGTTTCGTCCATATGGCCTCCATGTTTTGTAAATATAACGCCGCTTGTTACCGGCGCGCGGCGATCTATCGCGCGTCCGAGTACACAAGCTGGTTATGCGTACTACCCATGCGCCTGAATCAATTGATTCATATAGAGGATAAATTCAGAATCGAATTCCGATCCTAAGTGTTCGTTCCACGCCTCCTGAAAATCACCTCTCACTGCCCAATCACGCATAAATTCTTCCCAGCCGGTCCATTGCCGTTTTTTGAATTCTGAATGGTGACCGTGATGATATAGGAAGTATGCGCTCTCAAACATAGAAACAAGAATCTCTAATGCAACCATGCGCCTGTCGTGTTGCTCAGGTGTAAGCGTAACCGTTCTTTCTGGATGGTAATCATGCAGCTGTAGTTCAGAATGTTCGAGGCACAGCTTAAGAAAATCTGAATATTCCGACTGTAACGCCTGATAAGTATGCTGTTCTCGGTCTTCTCGTGCGCGGCGTCGGTCAACAACAAGAACGATTATCGCCAATGGGATACCAAGGAACGTTGCGACATTCGCCAATATGGTTGTAATGTTCACCAGATTGCTCAAATCCATTGTTTTTCTCTACTGCATAACAGTGTTGATAAATGTAAAATTTTTCCATGATATCAGACTATATATCTGGAAAATATTTCCATGTATTAGGATATTAATTTAAACTAAAGTAAATATTTCGCCTGGGCTATTTATGGAACTCTTTTCAGTTTATAAATTCGTATACTCAAGAATAAAACAGCTAAATCTGTTTTTTTAGTTCATAGTTTCAGATACAGGCCTGTAAAGTATAAAGCCCCATCCTTCATATGGCTGAAGAAATGGGGCTTTATTTTTTTTGTAATACTATGACTGGTCACGTGATCCTCCTGTTTGAGGTTCAAAAAACAGACCGAAATTAATCTAAAGCAATATAGATTAAGTGAATATGCAAGTCAATTTATTATCTTTTTCGGGATTAAATGCTTGCGAGATACGGATGCTATTCCCTTGAATTGCGGAGTTGTGTACAGCTTGCCAGTATCCAAACTCACGCTTGTTGCAAATACTGATATCCGAATGAAATCAATGCTACTTTTTCTCGGCCCGCCCAACCAGTTATTATATAGTTTCCGACTATTACCACAGATTTCATGATTGTTGACCAAAAATCAGCAAAAAAACAGTTTTTCTAACTGCGTAGTTCAACAATTTGGGCGAAAAAGGGGGGTTGGAATTACGCGTTTCTAGTCTTTTAGGGACAAGAATTGATCTTTAAAAATGTTTCGTCGCTCGATACCCCTGCATATGATATGATGCAAGGTGCCCGGCGCATCTACGTCCCCCTTTGTCTAATATGACGTTGGAATTTCTTTTCCGGGCCTTCACATTACTCGGTTTTCCCGCGGAGTTCAGAGGCGGCCCGGCTGATCTGGGCAACTGTCTTCCCTTCCCAAAGAGTATGCTGCCATTTTGTATAATCAAACGGCTCTCTCATTATAAGAGAGATAAACCTTTCAGCGTCAACCTTGCCGAAAGTATTGACAAGCACCTCAAATCCTTTGATTTTGATTTCAGTATCAGTGATCATTCTATTTCCTCCCTGATAAACGAAACGGGGTCGGTCACCTTAGTTGCTTCTGGTCGTCAAAAGGCCGGTTGAAACAGCAATTGTCAAGATATATCTTCATTGTATACTTTATATCTCCTTATTTCCTGCATAATAAGTTATTATATAGTTTTTGACTGTTAAGATTCCATGATTGTTGACCAAAAATTAGCGCTCGCTTTTGCGGTTCAACAATTTGGATATTAAACAGATAACCGGATAACCCCAATTGAAGGCTATCTCGCCAGACGTTTTGAAGTTCAGATACCTTGCCATATCCTTCTGTGCATTTTTTAGAAGATAGATTCTATAATGGTGAATGACCTTGGATCTTTGGACGTAATAATGCCTGCATCGCCTTCGGCCTTTTTGAGCCATTCAACTATTAGTTCTTTCATACAGCACCTTGCCTTCCTGCATAATCTCCTTTATAAAAAAGTCTCCCAGTCTCAATCTGCGGTCAATATCCGCAGGCCTCCGAACAAGGAGATCAAGAGGAAAGGATCGCTTTATGGCCCTTCGAATCTCAAAAGACTGTTGATGGGGACGGCTTTTAAAATCCATCACCACCAGAATATCCACATCACTGTCTGGAGTCGCATCTCCTGAAGCATGGGAACCGAACATGATAATACGTTCTGGATTGAATCGATTGACAACATCATTAACAAAACTTTTTATTTCATCTTCAATAACTGTTTTCATTAGAATCTCCTTGGCGACCACGCCTCAGGGTATTGAATAATGCGGTCAATTGTTGCGTAGATTTCTTGGGCAAACTCTATACCGAGGCCATGCCGGCAGTCTTCATAATATTCAACAGTCCTGTCAAATTCCGTTTCTGCATGCTCGTGGAAATAGAATTTCATTTCCCGTGCTTTGCTCGAATTTTGGCAAAAACTTCTTCACCGGGAACCAGCTTAGCTTTGCCCTCCTCAATTTGGGACACGCGACGTTCCGCTTCCTCTGCCCAAAGGCGATTGATTTCCTCATCGACTGGAAGGTTGAGGCTCGCAAGAAGCTTCTCAACCAAGCTTATACGGATGTCTGCCGGAAGGGATAGGGCTTCTTCAATAACTCTGCCATTTGTTGTCGCCATAGTATTCCTCCTTTACTGAAATATTTAAACATACATCACAAGGTAAGGCAATAATGATTCATAAAAGCAGAACCAGTTATTATATTGTTTCTGACTATTCCCACAGATTTATCAATCCCCTTCAGGACATATTCCACTTCCATGCGGTTTCTATCTCCACAAAGGATGATGCCAATAAACGCCCGGCTTTCTTATTGAATCATCCCCTTATGACCTTACGGCCAGGCATTTAGGTTTTCTTAAGCCCTGTTTTTGAGAATGCTTTTATGAACCGTTTCTATGACATCGCCTTTCAAATACAATCCGGCTGCTTTCAGGGCTTCCACAGATTTATGAAATGACTCTACATTACCTTGTTTCGCTGCTCTTGCAATTATACTCAGCGTACCGTAAGCTTTGATGCCTATGGCAAAGGCGGCTCGCCTTGCAGCCCGATCATCCATTAGGACTGCACAATGCCGTTGCAACCGAGCATACTCAATTACTTCTGATTCTCCTCGCCCCAATTGCCAACTTCCTATCGGCGACAGCGGCGGATCAATCCGAACATGTTTCAGCCATTCTATTTTGGAGATCAACCTCCGCATCGGATCGTCTAAGGGCCCTGCAAGAATTTCTTCAACCACAGCTTGAGGCACAACAATTTCTGAGAATTGCTTTGGCAGCAACTCAAGTAGATCGGCCTTTGCCAAAACAATGAGCGGCGAAGCATCACAAATGATTTTATCCATCAAGGGTTATTCCTCCAGGTTTTCAAGAATTTCCTCCGCTGTTTCCTGAAACGGTGAAACCTTAAAACGGCTCAATCCATTTATGAATTCCGCCCTGCTCAGCCCCGCAACTTCAGCGGCCTTCCCCTGGCTTAACAGGCCAAGTTCATACCACTTGACCGCTGCGGCAAGGCGCATCTCTTTTGCCAGATCTTTCGGGTCCTTCTGCATAGCCAGAAACACATCCTCTGACAGCTCTATTTCTATCGTCTGACTCATAATCTCACCTCCAACCATTTGATATATCCCAGTTCCACATCATGTCCCTTTTCTCCGATCAAAAATCGGGCAGGGCTTGCCTTGTGGTTTTACATTATTTATTCGCACTCTAACCCGCATTTCTCATGCTCTGTTCTATCTGGATTAGAAAAATCGGTACCGGAACCAGGTTGATTGACTGGTACCCCCAATTGTATTTGCAAGATACAATATTTTCATACAACTATAAAGTAAAAAATAGCCGTTCACGGCTTGAAAGTTGAAATTCAACGTTCCGTGAACGGTTACAAATCTTCCAGAGAAAAATAGAGATATAGTGATTGGTAAATGTTAAGCCGCTTGACAAATACCAGGCCCGTGGATATTTTGACGCATGTAAAAAGCATCTAAAAGCAAATTAATACCGGGAGATTATGAACAACGATACATTTATATCCAGAATTGCCAAAGAACAAAACATAACCGATAATCAGGTTCAGGCGGTAGCTTCTCTTCTATTGGAAGGCGCAACAATTCCGTTTATCGCGCGCTACAGAAAAGAAGCCACAGGAAGTCTTGATGAAGTCGCTGTTATGTCGGTCAGGGACAGGCTGAACCAGCTTAGGGAACTGGAAGAACGAAAGGAAACGGTTCTCAAATCTCTTGAAAAACACGGTCACATGACAGATGAACTGCAGGAAAAGGTTGTCGCTGCAGAATCCATGACTGTGCTTGAAGACATATATCTTCCTTATAAGCCCAAACGACGGACAAGGGCTGTTATAGCAAAGGAAAAGGGGCTTGAACCATTGGCGCTGATGATTTTTGAGCAGAAAGGCACAAATCCGGGCAAGGAAGCAAAATCTTTCATTGACCCTGAAAAGGGGGTAGAGTCTGTTGAAGATGCCCTGGCCGGGGCCAGAGACATAATTGCAGAAATCATAAATGAAAATGATAAGGCCAGGGCCCGGCTGAGAAACCTTTTTTTCACAAAAGCCGCGATTAAAAGCCGGGTTGCTTCAGGCATGGAGGAAAAGGGGGCTAAATTCAGAGACTATTTTGACTGGGAGGAATTGGTTGCCGGCATTCCTTCTCACAGGATGCTGGCCATGAGACGGGGTGAAAGCGAAGCCTTTCTGAACCTTGACATACTGCCTGACGAAGAGGAAGCAACAGCCATACTTGAAAACCTGTTTGTTAACGGGGAAGGTGATGATTCAGCACAGGTAAAGCTGGCCGTAAAGGACTGCTACAAGCGGCTTCTCTCCCGTTCCATGGAAACTGAAACCAGGCTTCACGCAAAAGAAAGGGCTGAGATTGAAGCGATAAAAGTGTTCGCTGATAACCTTCGCCAGCTCCTGCTTGCTCCGCCACTGGGAGCAAAACGCGTAATGGGAATAGACCCTGGATTCAGAACCGGATGCAAGCTTGTCTGTCTTGACCAGCAGGGGAAACTGCTTCATTATGATACTGTTTATCCCCATATGTCTGAAAAAAAGGCTCTTGCAGAAGCTGAAAAGATAAAATCCCTGTGCGAAAAGTTTGATATTGAAGTCATAGCTGTTGGAAACGGTACAGCAGGCAGAGAAACAGAAGCTTTTGTCAAGGCTGTCCTTTTTTCAAAGCCTGTGCAGGTTATAATGGTCAATGAGAGCGGTGCGTCAATATATTCCGCTTCTGAAACGGCAAGGGAAGAGTTCCCTGATCATGATCTAACGGTGCGCGGAGCTGTATCAATCGGAAGACGCCTGATGGACCCCCTTGCAGAGCTTGTCAAGATCGATCCAAAATCAATAGGTGTTGGTCAGTACCAACATGATGTTGATCAGAAGGCACTGAAACAGACCCTTGACGATGTTGTTATGAGTTGCGTTAACGGTGTCGGTGTTGATCTGAACAGAGCCAGTGCCCAGCTCCTTACCTATGTTTCAGGCCTGAACGCCGGGATCGCAAAAAACATTATCGCATATCGTGAGGAGAACGGCCCCTTCAAGTCCAGGCGACAATTGACAAAAGTGTCGCGCCTCGGCCCAAAGGCATTTGAACAGTCTGCGGGTTTTTTAAGGATCCTTGACGGTGAAAACCCTCTGGATGCCAGCGCAGTGCATCCTGAAAGTTACTATATTGTTGACGCCATAACCAAAGACCTTGGGACCACGGTCGTTGCTATTTTAAAAAAACCTGATATCAGGCAACAGATTGATGTTACAAAATATGTTACTGAATCTGTCGGAATTCCCACTTTAAATGATATCCTTAATGAACTGGCAAAACCGGGACGTGACCCAAGGGAAAAATTCGAAGCATTCGCATTTGCTGATGGTATTGAAAAAATCGAAGACCTGAGACCTGGGATGAAAATCCCTGGAATTGTAACAAATATCACAGCCTTCGGCGCTTTTGTCGATATCGGTGTACATCAGGACGGCCTTGTTCATGTCAGCCAGATGGCAGACAGGTTTGTAAAAAATCCAGCGGATATTGTAAAAAATCAGCAAAAGGTAATGGTAACTGTGCTCGAAGTTGACCTTGCAAGAAACAGGATCTCTCTCTCAATGAAATCGCAGGCAGAGAAGTCAGGGACTGCGGTTGAAAACCATAACCCGAAACCAAAGAATAAGAACAAAAAGAACTTGAGCAGCGGGAATGCGCCGTTTAACAACCCGCTGGCAGAAGCCTTAATAAAAAGCGGGCTTAAATGAATTACCCTGCAGCAAGCTGCTGGGCAATTCATTTCAGGATTTAGGTGCAAATAAAATTTGGAGAAGTCGGCATCCTTTTTTGGAAAAATATATGAAAAAAAAAGCATCTCAAAAAGTTCTGGTAACAGGTGGCGGAGGCTTTTTAGGCGGGGCAATAGTAAAGATGCTTCTTGAAAAAAAATGCCGTGTCCGCAGTTTTTCCCGCAGCCATTACCCTGAACTTACATCAATGGGAGTGGAACAGTTTCAGGGTGATATCGCTGATAAAACCTCTGTTGAAAAAGCATGCAAAGATATTGATCTTGTATTTCATGTGGCAGCTAAAGCCGGAGTATGGGGGAAATATTCCGATTATTACAGAGCTAACGTTACAGGCACTCTGAATATTATTGACGCATGTAAAAACAACAAAGTTCCAAAGCTAATTTACACAAGCTCTCCAAGCGTTATATTTGATGGAACAGATATGGAAGGTGTAAATGAATCCTGTCCATATCCCGCCAATTATAATGCTCATTATCCAAAAACAAAAGCTCTGGCCGAACAGGCTGTAAGAGCTGCCGGCGACAATCTGTTGACTGTAATATTAAGACCGCATTTGATATGGGGCCCAAAAGACAGCCATCTGGTTCCAAGAATTATTTCAAGAGCAAAACAGCTCATAATAGTCGGTAACGGCAAGAATGTTGTGGATACGATTTACATAGACAATGCTGCTTATGCCCATATTCTTGCTGCTGAAAAACTGGATGAAGATCCTGGCATTTCAGGAAACATTTATTTTATCAGCCAGGGAAAGCCTGTTTTATTGTGGGAAATGATAAACAATATCTTAAAAGCAGGCGGGTTGCCTCCGATTAAACGTTCAATATCTCACAAAACAGCGTGGTTTATTGGAGCATTTCTTGAAAACGCATACACGCTTCTAAATATAAAAAGCGAACCTAAAATGACGCGTTTTGTGGCAGACGAACTTGCAAAATCCCACTGGTTTGATATGGGTGCCGCCCAAAATGATTTGGGATATATTCCAAAGGTTTCCACAGAAGAAGGTCTAAAGAAGCTTGAATCCTGGCTAAAGAGCAGGCAATAGTTCACAGCAGAGAACACAGAGCAAAATAAATATAAACCCTGAGACCTTTGAAAAATGTTCAATTTTGTTCAAGTTCAAGGAAGGCGAAAATTTTAACCGGAGGAATATATTGAATATTTCGAGGATTAAAATTTGAGTTTGACGCTGAAATTGGGCAAAAGGGGGCGTTTTTCAAGGGTCTCACTCTGCGCCTTGTGCTTATGGCGAGTTTCTTTCTTCAATGTTATGAATGCTCGGATGAATGGTAAAAAAGAGAGGGAAATTATGAAGTCCGGATTGAGTAAAGCTCTTGTTACCGGCGGTGCCGGTTTTATAGGGTCTCATCTTGTTGATACTCTGGTTAAAGAAGGATGCGATGTGGTGGTTCTTGATGACTTGTCTGCCGGCAGTCTTTCCAACCTAAAACATGTAAAAGATAAAATCACTTTCTATAAGGGTGATATTCAGGACCAAAATATCTTAATGAAAGCATCTGAAAATTGCGATGTAATATTTCACCTGGCAGCCCTGGTCTCTGTAACAAAGACGGTAGATAATCCTGTTGATTCAGCTTTTATAAATGATATAGGCACACTGCAAGTGCTCGAGTCCGCAAGACAAAGCAAAGTAAAAAGAGTTGTTCTTTCATCCTCAAGTGCTGTTTACGGAGATGACCCGTTTTTACCAAAGCATGAAAATATGCCTCCGAAACCGATGAGCCCTTATGCAGTTCAAAAGCTCACTGGAGAACTTTATGCGCGTATCTACTATGATCTGTATGGACTTGAGACAGTCTGTCTCCGTTATTTTAATGTATATGGTCCAAGACAGGACCCATCATCGCCTTATTCGGGCGTTATATCAATTTTCATAACCAGAGCTGTTTCAAAAAAGCCTCCTGTAATATACGGCGATGGAAAACAGTACAGAGATTTTGTTTTTGTTAAGGATGTTGTAAAAGCGAATTTGCTCGCTGCTATAGCAGACGGAGCGGCAGGACAAATATTCAATATAGGTACCGGCAAAAATGTCAGTATAAACAGTCTCTGGGATATGACCTGCCTTTTATCCGGCTTAAACATTAAACCTGAATATGCACCACCCAGGTCCGGAGATATCCTGGAATCAGTAGCAAGTATAGAACAGGCAAAATCGGCACTGGGATTTGAACCTGATTATTTATTTGAAAAAGGGCTTGAGATTACTTTTAAATGGTATAAAGATTCAAGGAAGTGAAAATTATTTAACATTTTAGCCTTATGAAACAAACCGGCTGTGCGTGAGCTTCAGGTATAATACATTAAAACCATGAAAAACTCTCGCATAACATACCATAAAGAAAGAACTCGCCGCGAATTTAAATATATGATTGCAGTTCAGCGAAATTTTATAGAGAAATACATAATCCTGTCAGGTTCTTTCTTAATGATATCTAATGCGTTCAAACAGTTTCCTGATTTGAATGTATCACACCTGAAGCTCTTGCGCCGATAGATTTGTAAAAAGTCTTTTGCGAACGTGCATTAAGCAATTTTGTCACAATTTAAAATACTAAGCTTAGGTTGAACAGGAGTTGAATATGAATTTTCAATTTAACAGAGTACTAGTTACGGGAGCTGCCGGATTTATAGGTTTTCACCTTTCAAGGAGACTATTAAAAGATGGCTGCCATGTTACCGGCATCGATAACTTAAACTCTTATTATGATGTAAAGCTCAAAGAAGCTCGCCTTGAAAGTCTGACACCATTTGAAAATTTCTCTTTTTACAACATGGATATTTCGGACAGAAAAAGTCTTGAAGCAATCTTTAATAATACAAAGTATGATGTTGTGGTTAATCTTGCCGCCCAGGCGGGTGTCAGATATTCGATTGAAAATCCTCAAGCTTATGTGGACTCAAATATTGTAGGGTTTGTTAATTTGCTTGAATGTTGCAGGCACAACGATGTGAAGCATTTGGTTTTTGCTTCATCCAGCTCTGTTTATGGAGCAAATACAAAAATGCCGTTCTCAGTTCATAACAATGTAGATCATCCTGTATCTCTTTATGCTGCGACAAAAAAAGCAAATGAGCTAATGGCTCATGCATACAGCCATCTATATGGGATGCACTGTACCGGACTCAGGTTTTTCACGGTTTACGGCCCATGGGGCCGTCCAGACATGGCTCTCTTTCTCTTCACAAAAGCGATTCTTGAAGAAAAACCAATAAAGGTCTTCAACCACGGCAGGATGCAACGAGACTTTACTTATATCGACGATATTATAGAAGGTGTTGTCAGGATAATGGGCAGACTGCCCGAACCGGATCCAACATGGAACGGTGATAATCCTGATCCAGGAACATCATACGCAAGATACAAAATTTACAATATAGGAAATAACAACCCGGTTGAACTAATGGAATTTATTGGTGTGATAGAAAAAATACTCGGCAAAAAAGCTAAAAAGGAATTTCTTGATCTTCAGCCGGGAGACGTGCCTGCCACGTACGCTGATATTGATGATTTGATAAAAGATGTTGGTTTTAAACCTGAAACAAGCATTGAGACAGGAATTAAACAATTTATTTTATGGTATAATGAGTATTATGGTTAGGTGGATAGACTGAAGGCTGAAGGTGAAAGATATGGAAATAGAGACAGATATTCCTGACGGGCAAGAGTGCGTAGGACGGATTTTAAAGTGCACCGGCCACAGTTTCGAGCCGGATATCGCAAGAAAACTGTGGCCAAGGCTCTTACGGCACAAGTGGTATCTGTCCGAAAAGTTAGGCCGAGACGTGGGAATTAAGGTAGCCTCTCTCGACTTCATCGAGAACGTTGAGCCGATGGGAGAGGATCTGCATGACGAAGAAAGGATTCGACTCCTCAGGGACTTGGGCGCCTATATGGTGGACCGATCGATTTGGGATACGATATCCGATACCCAGCCGCCCAAACAGATGGTAAATAAAAGAATAATTCTTCCGTTCACCGCAACTGATCTGGCTCTCAAGCACGGAGTCGTTCCACCCCGGACTATCATTTTTTTCGGCCCTCCGGGTACCGGTAAAACCCACTTTGTGAGGGCTATCGCAGGAGTGCTTCAATGGTGGTATATTGAGATCAGCCCCAGCACCTTATTGGCCGATGGAGAAGATCGCATGGGAGCCAACCTCAAGCGATTAATGGAAAAGGTCCGCAATATTGACCAGTCGGTGGTATTTATAGATGAGTTTGAAGAAATCGCAGCCAGCCGGGATCAGGCATCCCGTATCGACAAATCGATTACAAACGAGTTCCTCAAACAGGTACCATTGCTGAAAAAACAGGACAGGAAAATGCTCCTTATATGCGCTACTAATTATATCCAGCAGCTTGATGCAGCACTGTTGCGGCCAGGTCGTTTCGACTGCATCATTCCGGTTGGAGGTTTGGACGCTCAGGGTCGACGAACTATTTTTGAGTATTATCTGTCAAGCACCAATCAAGGCGAAACAGACGTAGAGAAAATCATTTCCATGATCCCGCTTTTTACCCCCGCAGACATCGAGTACCTTTTCCAAAAGGTCAAGCAATACGCTTTTGAGAAGGAATACGTCAAAGGAGAGGATTACCGTGTCACAACTGAAACATTTCTGGAAATAATTCCCAAAGTCAGGCCTACGCTTACCAATGAAATCATAGAAGAATTTGAACGGGATTGCGCCCTTTACACCCGGTATTAGGCGAACCTGTAGCCAACTACCTTCTTCAGTTCAATTACCACGTCAACTTATAAACTGATGTCCCGCAAGTCCTTCCCTATCCCAAAGTTGTCTCCCACAGATAATATAATCAAATTACATTTTCTTTGGCTTACCGTATGAACCGCGTTTTTCTTTTGCGGTAAAGCCGATTTTCTTCTTCGGCTTATTTTCAATATTTATTAATTGATCTAACGTCTCAAAAACAATCTGGAACCTTTCATCAGTTATTTGTTTTAACTCTTCGAGCTCTTTTCGGAGGTTCTCATTATCTAATAACGCGTGTCGAAGTTTTGTAAAGGTTCTTATTATTTGTATATTTACTTGAATAGCCCGTTTGCTGTTGAGAACACTTGAAAGCATAGCTACACCCTGCTCAGTGAAAGCCATTGGGAGATATCTGTCGCCACCCCAACTTGAGGTGCCAATATGGCTCCTCAAGTTGGTAAATTCATCACGTGTTAAATCGAACATAAAATCAGAAGGAAAGCGATCAATGTTTCTTTTAACCGCTCTTTTGAGTTGTTTTGTTTCAACTCCATAAAGTTCAGCAAGGTCCCTGTCCAGCATTGCTTTTGTTCCACGGATTAGATATATTTTACCGGCAATTGTTTCAACAGATACATCATTAGACATTATAATATCCTTTTTATTGTGCAGAGGTTACATCTTGTGTCAGGATTTAAGTAATATTGTAAAAGGTTGGAAACAACAATTAGATTTTTCAATTTATAATTGGGAAGCTAAAATAGTCAAATTATATTGTTGTATGGAGAAAGGTTTTGAATAGAGTTGGATTAACATGGTTTTTTGTTTTGCCTCCTAAATATCCAGCCAATTAAAAAGAAACGCATAAAGTCATAGGTATCCCGGAAATCCGCCGCCATGCCCACTATGTTTGGAGAATGTCAATATGTCACGGACATCCCCAAGTTGTCCCCCTTTATTTAACTGGGGTTAACTACATTCTTCAGTTCAATTACCACGTCAACTTATAAACTAATGTACGTCCCGCAAGCCCTTATTTGTATGCACTTTTCCACATAAATCGCTCCATTTTGCCTTTCTTCAGCACTTTAATTAGGATATCAATCCATTCCTGCGGGAGTAACTTAGGGACATCCTTTAGTTTTGCAGTTTTAGGCCTAAGAGTAACTTAGGTAACTTAGGGACGCCCTTTAGTTTTGCAGTTTTAGGCCTAATGGTCGATTAGTTTGTAGTAACTTAGGGACGCCCTTTAGTTTTGCAGTTTTAGGCCTAATGGTCGATTAGTTTGGTAGTAACTTAGGGACGCCCTTTAGTTTTGCAGTTTTATGAGTAACTTAGGGACGCCCTTTAGTTTTGCAGTTTTAGGCCTAATGGTCGATTAGTTTGTAGCCCTTTTCTTGTACTATTTTCTCTCCTCGCTTCACAGACAAACTTACCCCTGATAAGGAAAGATTTAATCGCCTT
>Ga0180732_1001471_pt1 | contig 14546 bp, 18 predicted proteins | sample KR11_01MetaG_FD_148674 | JGI IMG/M metagenome (GOLD analysis project Ga0180732, IMG submission 148674) | Groundwater microbial communities from the Olkiluoto Island deep subsurface site, Finland - KR11_0.1 MetaG | ecosystem: Environmental > Aquatic > Deep subsurface > Groundwater | place...
CAGGGCAGTGCAGGTCAATTGGGATAATGGCAGAACATGTGTTCTCATCACAAGTCTGCCAGAAGCGATTTTTTCATCTGACAATGTAGTTAAATCCTATTTCGATAGGTGGCCAGCACAGGAATTGAGTTTCAAGGACATGAAGAGCGGTGTCAATATTAATCGAGTAGTGGGCTACACCAAGAAATTGGGGGACAATGAAAAAGTTCTAAAAAATATTGAGGAACTTCAGGAAGAAATAGCTGAAATCGAGACCGAATTAGAGATACCTTTGAATAAAATAAATGATATGGAGGTAATTCTGCAATCAAAGATCGAAGAGGAGAGAACTTATAGGGAGAAATCCATAGTGTTCAATGGAGAAAGAAAATTACCTAAATGTGATGCAGAAATTTTAGAGAATATCCAGGCAGAAATCAATAGTCTTAAAAGGAAAATTAAAGCGATCGAAATGGTTGATGAAAAATCATTCAATTCATTAAGAAAGAAAAAGACGGAACTTGTAAGGATTATTGACAAAAAGAAGATTTATAGCGTTGATGTTGAGTTGGACCAGATTATGACATGCTTCAAGATTTCTTTTGCAAATTTATGCTGTTATTTTCTTGATAAGTGTTTTAATGGTGAGAAAATGACTTTACAACAGATTTTTGAAACGATTTTTGAACTTCGGGGAAAAGTGAAGATGGATGGGGATCAACGAAATATAATATTAGAGAGAAATACAAAACAAGAGAAGCTTATGAAAAAGTTAGATTCTGCATTTGAAACCATTAACCTTATGGGAATAAAGGATATGAATGGATATAGATATAATTTTGGATTTGTCTAATTTAATCCGTTATAAAAATTAAAATGTCCGAAAGTCATGTATTATGTATATAAAAAACTGCCAAATCAGAAAATCGTTATTGATGATTCTGATAACACAGTAATGTTTCAAAACTTCGATATAGGCGATAATTGGAATATAAATCTCAGGGATGCATCCACTAATACGTTAGTGTATCAATTCAGCGGCACGATTGGAGAGGGAGATACAAAGCAAAGAGGAAATGACTGGAATGTCTGGTTTAGCTGTGTTTCTCAAGGTGACCTTAATCATGGGACTCTGCGCCATATAATGCCAGGGACTTACATTGTAAACGCTGATGGCACAAACAGCTATGGTAAACTTATTTCATCAAGTCCCAGTACAATAACTGTATTGGCCTCAGATGATAAGGGCACTTGCGCAGAACCAATATTTCCTCCACCCCCGGTTCCAGAACTGAACACAATGATCCTTGTATCAGCCGGATTGCTTGGAATGCTGCTGGTCTTGAGAGGGTCTAATTAAAGATCAGCAATATGTGAATCTGGTAAACAATTCTCCAAGAGTTCTCATGTCAGGATAAGAAGGATCTCAACAAATAAGATGACTAATTTAACGAATCCACTGCTTCTCGGTGTTAAAATGTTCTTGTCAGAGATTAGAACATGGGTAAATCAATATGAAGAAGGATATTATGTTTGTTCAGATTTTACTCAAGAGGTTGTTAATAAAGCTACAGAAATTGGGATGAGATGTGGATATGTTACAATTTCATTTAACAAGAACCCTATTTGTCATGCTATTGTTTCATTTGAAACTGATTATGGATTGATATTTATTGAGCCTCAATCAGGAGAACAAATAGATATTTTAATAGGCAAATGTTATCCGCTTCCTCTCAATGGAGTTAGTGAATATGATAATATTCAGAATATAGATATTGAATGGAATGACGGTGGACATAAATCGGTTACACAAGGAATTGTGCCTTCAACAGTACTATTAGTATTTGATATTCCTGAATCTCCAAATTGTTTGATGTGTGAACATGTTAAGTGGAGAATGAAATATGATAATTTCGGTAAAATAATTAAATCAATTAGAGTATGCTCGAAGATACAATATAAATAAATAATATATATTGAATAACTAGACATCATAATATGCTAACAAATATTAAAAAATTAATGAATTTCATATATGAATTATGTCATCATAAAAAACATATTGAATTCGACGAATTCGATCCAAATGAAGGTCATTTGGAAAAATATTCAAAAACAAATGCTGCTTGGAAAATAAAAAAAGAGATCTATTTTCGATTTAATGAACAAATAAAATGGCGTAAAAGAAAATATGGAATACGATTATCAACATTACAAAAAATAAAGGCAGCAAGAGCAATATCTCATGAAGTATACCCAACATACAAATATAATGGAAAGAAAGGACATTGGATAAGAGAAAACTTTAGAAAAGAAATACTAAAAAGTGTTAATGTTGAATATATTATAAAATAGAAATAAGTAATGTACTAATTTAGAATACTTAATGGAAATTAATAAATCTTACCAGCCCCATCGATGATTTACCAAATTTTCAATCATTATAGGGGTCTCATATTTTGTCTTACTGCTATCTTCTGCATTAATCCACACCAATATGACGAGGCAATTTAAAGCCAGTAGGACGATTATTTATATGGCAATGGCAAAGTGTGCCTATAATTCATTAGAGATTTTTACGGTGATTTAATATAATAATGTCTACACAACCTGAACAGTCAAAGAGTATATTGATTTGTATGTTGCATTTCAACTTTCCTCAAATACAAATAACAAACTTTTTATGGTTGTTTTAATATGTTATTTTTGATTGATGGAAAAGGAATCAATGATAACCCCGATTAAATAAACACTAAAATAATATTTGAAATATATGGACGTCCGAGATTTTAATGACCGTATTCTTCTTTCAAAGAAGGCACAATTTTTAGCATATGTGAAACTGGCAGCCGAAACTATAGGTGCACCCATACCTAAAGTTAATTTTGAAGGATGTGCTTCCTTTGATGATGATTTAGCACATATTCACATAGAACAAAATAAAATTTGCATTTCTGAACAGTATCTAAAACGGGCAACACATGAAGAGTTACGTGAAACTGCAACACATGAAGTTACTCATTTGATTGACGAGACACACAACACTAGCTTTGTAAAAGCTCACATTAATGTCAAAATAGCTTCATGGATGCAAGAACATACAAGTAATTTAATTGATGATACAATAAATTTGAACTCGGACTGCTCTGTATCTTCTGCCCCAAAGGTCGAAAAAATAGAAACCCTTGAATCTTTAAGACGTCAATACCGAATATTGCTTTCAGAAATAGATGATTGTGTAGACAGAGGACATCTATTAAAGCGAAATAAATTATTGGACGAGTTAATTATTTTAAGTGAGAAAATAAGAGCAATTGAAACGTCAATATCAGAACCATCCGGAGAAAAACGTTCTCATCCTGATTGGGTAGAGATCGAGAACGAAAAGCATAAATTGGATATATCAAAGATACTTTTAGAAGAAAAAACCACAAAAGAATTAACGGAAGCTCTTAAATTCAATGAATTGAAAGACAAAGAATTAGCAGAGAAAAAGGAACTTCATGCTGAAACCGTAGCAGAAGAATCAAATCAATATTTAAGCGAATCATCAGAGCTGCTAAAAGATAAGAAAAAAAAATACCCATATCATGTTGATGAAAAATATAAGGATAGAAAACGTGAAGAGATACGCCTAACAATAGATGAGAAAAAGCGTCTTATTAAACTTACAAAGGCAATGCCTTATGATAAAGAAATGAGTATGAGTTCTGGAAAAGCACAAAGAACAATCGAACTCTTGAATAGAGATATTTCAAAACTCGAAAAAGATTTGAAGCAACTTGAAAGTATTGATACACAAGTTGAAAAAATCGCTTCTGCATCTCCAAAACTTGATATAGTTGAGTCTGAAAAGGAATCCGTGAAACCAAATGAGAATCACATTTGCCAATATTGTTTTAAAAAGGTGAGTCAAGTTTACAAGTGTACAAAATGTAGTTTAGAACTTTGTGCTGAGCATGCTTCAAATCATTCATGTATTAAGGTATCTCATTCTGAACCCGAATCCCATCCTCTTTCTCATGTGGGAATTGAACCGCAAGATAAACCTATTAAGTCATTAAATTGGAATGCTATTATTATCATCGTGTTCGGAATAATCCTCTCCTCTTTCATAATAAACAGTTTTTTAGACAATTCGAATTCTCAAGGATCTGTTACACCTTCAAATTCCAGCAATAATAATGCGGAAAAAGTCACAAATCCTCAACTTACTCCTAAGGATAGTTTCGAAAAGATTAACGAATACAGAGAACAGAATAAAAAACACAAAATACTATGGAGTGACGATGCCTATCGCCTCGCATATTTTAGAGCCTCAGATATGGTAAAACGCAATTATTTCTCTCGAACAACTCCCGACGGGAAAACTGTATCAGATTACATAGGGAAATACAACTTTTACAGTGATTCTACCTGGGGGGAGAACTTGTGTAAAGGTTGTTCGGATCCTTCACAAACATGGATTGATAGTGCTGATTATAGAGAAGTATTACTCAGAGGATGGGGAAAAGGCGCTGTTGCTTGTGAATCGGATATTTGTGTGTTTATAGGAGTTACTGAATAAGGTCGTGAGATAAATGATAAGATTTCATGCGGGCAATGAGCGAGTTGTGGAAGATGTTGCACTTCGACTTTGAGAATGTATGGATATTAAACGTCGTTGACAGGGCAATGAGCGAGTTGTGGAAGATGTTGCACTTCGACTTTTCACAAATACAAATAGTTTAGAATATTTTATATAATGGTCAATTGTATGACACTTTATTCGGGGATTATCTTAAAAAGAAGGAATGAATATGAGTAGAGAAGCGAAGAAGGTATCTATAGAGAAAGAAACGATTGGTGGAGAAAAAGGACAATGGGAAACTCAATTTGAAGCATCGTTAAAAAAACCAAACGTAAAATTAATGAGTGCGGAAGAAAGGGCATCTGTTATAGCCAAAATCAAAAAAAATTAAGGGTTATACAAACAACTGAAGGAAGAGAATTAATCCATTTTTTTTAAGGAGGAAATATGCAAAAGCGGTTGATTAACGGATTAAAATTTGGAACATGAAAGGCACAATGTTATGTATGTTTGTATATTGGGGTTGATGGAGGTGAACGATATGAAACTCGTTACTTTTGGGTTTTGTTTATTGTTATTGTTAAGTGGATGTATCGAAAACACTCCAAATGACTTAGTACCAACCACAGAAGTCAAACCAATTGAGGAAACTGTGTTGGTTGATGTCCCATTAGAGGCTGTAGTACCAATAGAACCATTAGAAACTGTAGTTGTTACTTCTAAACCAGTACGTGATTACAAAGTATATACTTATGAAGATGATGAAGGTAATGTTCATCGAGTAGAAGACTATACATCCCAAGGTGGAGGACGCTTTGATAAAATAACTATTCCAGTGAATACAAGTGATATAGTTTCACCTTATGTACTTCATGATATTGTAATAAATGTAACGAATTATAAAGATAACTTAATTATCAAAAGAGTATTAAGTAAGACGGATGAAGATCTATTATCACATATCGAGTCTATAACCGTCTTCTACTCAAACTCTGTTGAATGTGGTAATACAATTGATGGCTTCGACACAATGGTAATCAGTACAGGATGTGCTGAACTGTTAGATAACAACAAAGTTAAGATATCTGTGATTTCTAATAATAATGGAATTGTTGAAAACGGTGTGAAGGATATATGCTCTTCTTTAGAGTTTATATTGAGTCACGAGATAGGTCATGTAAAAGGTTACTCTATCGATGTAGAGGACACAAGCGAAGTATATGCTGACAAATATGCAGAAGGATATAACGCTGAATGGAAACAATACTGTTAGGAAACAAACCCTGAACACAGATTCATATGACGTATGAAAACAAAGGCATTATCATAAAATCAGTTAAAGAAAAATAATAAACCACACAAAAACTGACTAATAGTTATACATTAATTCCATTCATCTGGTAACGTCCGCTTTTTATTTGAAGCGTTTTGTTTGAATATCCATATAAAAATTATTCAAACGGAGGCCCTCCAAAATCACCCTTATTATTGTATCCTCTGCTCTCCCAATAACCTTTGTAGGATGCATTCACCAGTTCAATATGGTCTATCCATTTTGCCCATTTATATCCATACTTTCCTTCAGCCACAAGCTGCAGGGGAAATCCCCTGTCCTGAGAAAGAGTTATATCATTTATCCTGTAAGCCAGCATTATATTATTATCGATCAGATAATCAAGACCATGGGATGTGGAGTAGCCATCCGTACTATAGAAAATGACAGTTGTGACATTTTCTCCGATCCCTGTATCATCAAATAGTTTTTTCAGGGGAACGCCAGTCCATTTTGCGGTAAAACTCCATCCCTCCACGCAATTAAGTGTCACGACTTTTGAGACCGGAGTATATGTCGTGATCTGATCATACGTGAGGTTAGCGGGTCTTTCCACCATACCATCAATTCGCAGCCTGTAAGCATCTTTATCTATGAACTGGGTGCCTTTTATGGCGTTATTGCCCTGCTCGCTGACAGGGGTGAGTTCTATTCCCAAATATTCCGCAGCTTCGGTCTCATTTCCATTGTCTTGCCTGGAAAGACAACCTGAAAACAGGATCAATATAAAAAGACAAAATACGATCGAACAGGTTCTTTTCATGAATTATCTTTTCTCCGACAACCATCTTTTTGGCAGGATCATTTCCTGAGACAGTTTGCCCTCCACTTTTATTGATAGCAGGTAAGTATCTCTTTGGTATGTTATTAATCTTACCACTAACCATGATTGTCCTGTATTCTATTAGAGCCGAAAAGAAGATAAAGTTATGAAAGTATATATTTGATCTATAAAGAAGTGGGAAAAATGAATAGAAATATAGACAAAATACTTCAAAGCAGGCCAACCATCGAAGGCGCAGGAGTTCACTTGAAGCGGGCATTCGGGTTCAGTGAAGCACCCCAACTTGATCCTTTTTTGCTCCTTGACGATTTCCGTTCCCATGATCCAGAGGACTACATTGCCGGATTCCCGTGGCATCCTCACAGGGGCATTGAAACCGTGACTTACATGCTGGAAGGCACAGTGGAACACGGGGACAGTATGGGAAATAAAGGGGTTATCAGACCCGGAGAGGTTCAGTGGATGACCGCAGGAAGCGGAATAATTCACCAGGAAATGCCGAAGGGAATTAACGGACATATGGGTGGGTTTCAACTGTGGGTGAATCTGCCTTCCACGCACAAGATGATGGAACCCAGATACAGGGAAGTCAAGAATGAACAGATACCAGAGGTTTTGACAGATAAATGAATGAAAATCAGGATCGTCAGCGGTGAGGTGAACAAAAAAACAGGGCCTGTCAGGGATATTGTCGTTGATATTGAATATCTTGATGTCGCAATGGAAACAGGCACTGAATTTGAACACGATATCAAGAAAGGAAACCGTGCCTTTGCCTATGTGATAGAAGGCAGCGGATATTTTGACTCTGAGAAAAAAAGGAACATAGGAAAAGAACATCTCGTTATATTCAAAGATGGAGATAACGTAAAAATTGCAGCAAATGACACAGTACTTCAATTCCTCTTGATCTCAGGCAAACCTCTGGGAGAACCTGTGGCATGGAGAGGACCTATCGTTATGAACACTCAGGAGGAATTGCAGGTCGCTTTTGATGAATATAGAAATGGTACTTTTATCAAACACAAGATCTGATATTGAACAGCATTGTTTAACCAGTTATTATCTCTTGTCCAAAATCCTGTCTTCAATTTGAAACATGAATGCAATCGTCATAATGGCCAAAGCCCCCATACCGAACAGGGTGAAAACAAGGCTCACCCCTCCTCTTAAGCCAGAGGAAGCGTCCCTTCTCTATCACAATTTCCTGCTTGACAAATTAGAGCAGGTAAAGAGCATAGAAGCGCACCGCTATGTGGCCTATACGCCACAAACCTCCGAATCATTCTTCAGGAGCATCATGCCTCCCGGGTTCTCCCTGATAAGCCAGAAGGGCGAAGACCTTGGAGAGAAGCTTTCGAATGTTTCAAATGGACTCTTTGCACAGGGCGCAGAAAAGGTGGTTATGCTGGATAGCGATACCCCAAACCTGCCTACGGATCTTATACGAGAGGCGCTTTCTGGATTAGATGAGGTGGATGTAGTCCTCGGGCCATGTGAGGATGGCGGATACTATCTGATCGGAATGCGATCATGGGTGCAGGAGCTCTTTCGCGGGATACCGTGGAGTACGGCTGATGTGGCGAAGATGACAGTGAAGAAGGCACATGCCCTTAGCTTAAGGGTCTTGCTTCTTGAAAGATGGTATGATGTGGATACAATAATAGATCTTAAACGCCTTAAAAGAGATCTGGGACAACCAGCTGAGAATTACTTTTTCTGTGAGAATACTTACCGTGCAATATCTTCTTTGCATATTTGAATGAATTCGAAAAAAAGAGCATGTTTCCTTTAGGAGACATGCTTAAGTTTTGCTATGGATTATGTGTACGGAGAAATAAACAGTCACAAACAAAAGCTTCTGAAAATTCAAATCCACTTCATGTTGCCATGAGAGCAATATAGATGTATAAAATTTGTACCCATTTTCCCAAATATCCACACAACCATTTATATTAAAGATGTAATGTGATAAATAATTTTTGCATTTGAGAAGTATTAAGGTAAAAGTGATTTAAGAGAATAAAATATGCCCCATATCTACCTGAAATACCTGATATACTTCCTCTCAGGCAGCATACTTATCACTGCTATCACCCTGGTCGCCGAGAAAAGATCGCGGAAAATAGCAGGCATCCTGATGTGCCTGCCAGTCATAACTTTCCTTTCCCTGCTGTTCCTCGGGGTTTCACAGGGAGCAGAGTTCGCAAGCATGGCGGCGGTCTGGAACCCGATAGGCGCAGTTGCAGACCTTGTGTACATGGGATTGTTCGCTATCGGGATAAACCTGCCAGAGTATATTGGAAAAACAAATACCCTTAGTGATGGAACAAAAAGATCAATAGAAATTCTATCCGGGCTCCTGTCAGGATTTGCCGGGTATTTCTTGTGCATCGCGGTCTTAAGCCAGTTACCGATAACAAGCGGATGGGTTTCACTTTTTGCCCTGTGGGTTGCAGCGGTCGTAGTTCTCGGAGACTCTTTCGGGTACCTTTGGGGAGGTCTTTTTTCATCGTTTCCCGGCACGATCACGCCAGTACTTGTCCTGCTTCACCTGAAGAACGGGAAGAGCATAATATCCGGGGTCATAAAAAGTTCGCCCATCGGGTTAAGTGCAACAGGATTGTATTCATGCATGGTATGGCTACTGTATCCAATGTATGGCATAATCGCAGGGACGTTTGCATCATATCTCGCAGTTATTGGTTTTTTGTCAGTAATATTTTTTCGTTCTTGGCTGAAATAAAAACATGGGGTTAAGATATAAATGCAATGAAGTATAAAATAGGATGTATGAAAAACCAGATATATCTCTATCCGGTTGAGACGATCAAACACTGGTACGTTACTGTCGTAGGCGGACAGTCCGCAGACTTAAAGCCGAACCAGGTCGGAGTAAACATGGAAGCTCTGGCTGAGAACACGGACATAGTCCCGAACGAAGATACTGTAATGATATCTAAATTAGAGGGCAGGGGTATGCCCCTCTTAACGAAGACATATTTTACAGTGGTACCACTGGATAAAAACTCTCCCGATGCATTATTAAAATCACCCATCGGCGAGGTTGTATTTCCTGCGCAGGTTAAAAAAGAATGGTTCCTGGAACCTGTTGAGATCGGTGAATCCGTAGTTCTCAACAACGTCCTTAGCCAGAGATATCCCAACCGGCTTGTCAATTATATGGACAGGTTCATCAAGAGCAGGTCTGGTATGCCATATATAGAATTCGATGAAAACTGAAAACCCTGACAGAGAACTAATTATTAACTTCAACAAGCTAAAGTTCATTTATGCCGATGTTTATCCCAAAATTATATGAACTCAGGAAGCAGAATAATTAGCGGATGCATACATCGGAAAAATAATGGTTCGATTAGAAAGACACGGAGATTCCTATGTACTTGTAACAGGTACACCGCAAAAACAGGACATCAACGTCCTGATAAGCGCCCTGTCCGAGCTTTCGAAACCCTCTCCTGACAGCGCAAAGATCAGGGACGGGCTTCAATATCTTGACAACTGCGGTGGAGCGGATTTCAGGAAAGAGATAAGGGCAGTACTTCAAAATGCCGTTGATAACAGGGGTATGACCGTCATCGATTTATAATCGCAGGATAACATCATATTGATGGCAGAGTTGTTCCTGATACCTATAATAAGCACATTCGACGTCCATGATGTCGCTGTAAGGGACTGGCTAAATAAACTCGATGATGATGCCCTGAGGAGCCACCTTGAGGAACCTTATGGGCTTGAAAGGTTCTTTCCAAAGAATTCCCGTCATGCGCTAAAGTGTGTGGATGAGGTTCATGACGAGGTGTTGCGCCTGCTCGAATCAATCGATCCCCAGGCGGTCTTTCTTGACATATCCATGGATCTTGTGGAGCTTGAGAACAGGTACAATAAGAGGATGCTCTCGCCCTCTGAGTTCTGGGAAGAGTATTACCAGACAGGAGCCTGCGAACAGCGGTCTTCCCGGACATTATATTGTATCTACATAAAAGGTATTATTAACAGGCTGATGCGGCTCATTGAAAATAAAGAACATCTTCCGTTAAGCATTGTTTTCTACGGGACAGACTTAAAAACCAGGGAAGAACTTGTTCCAGTGTATGAGGATGCTTTTGATAAGGACAGCGAATTCGTACTGCAAATAGCAAAGGAACTCAACGAGATCATGAACCTTCGCGAGTCCCCAAAAAACCTGTGGTACAGCACAATGTCAAAAAGACAGATGTCAGTCTCGTATGAAGAAACTGAAGAATTCTACACCGAACTATTGAGCCGTATAAAGAGACTGCTAAAGTTCAAGGTACGGGAGCATTTTGTCAAGAATTTAAGAGGTAATGCAATGGAATTCCTGTCAGCACACGAAAAATTTCTTGACAATAAGATGAAGGAAGATAATATGAAGCTCTCGAATATCCTTGAGGGGTTAAATGTCCTGACTTCACAATCTGAACTTAAAGCTGTCGTGATACTCTGCCAAACGATGCACTATCCTTTACTTTTAAATTCCTTGAAAAAAGAAAAACGATTACAAGAGATGGAACTATCCTTCAGTGATATTGATATCACGAAACTGTTGAACCTGATGAAGCCTTTCACTCAGAAGAACAGGATAATGCAGAGTAATTATGAGATCGCACTTGACATCACCGGGCGCAAAAAGCCGCAGAGATTTGCGGTTCCGGATGCTATTATTGTGCCTTTATGAGCTATTTTTAAAAATGAACGTATGTTATGATAATACCCCACAGGATAATGACAGGTATTCCGAGCAATATGAACCTGGTAAAGGTCTTCTTTATTAATTCAGCAAGCTCAGGCGGCCCTGACCATTTCACGAGAATTATCTTTGTCCCTGTGCTCATGATACCTGCAAGTACTGCTGTCATGGCAGCGGTGGAAGGGGGAACGTGACCGCTTACAGCAAGCGTCACGACCGAAGCCGTCACTACAGCGCTGCTGACAAAACCTCCAAGCGCAATGGCGTACACACCCGCAGCGCCAGCATATCTGTCGGCGAACGTTGCTAAAATAGACAGCGCTGCAAAACCGAAACCAAATTTAACGGCAGATGAGAGAGCAAAAGGCGAATCCAGTTTTATGGTCTCGCTCACGGGCGTCCCATTCTTCGATCTTATTAAAGCAACCACGGCAAACAATGTTATCACTATCTGCGGCGGCGCCATGAGCAGGAACACCCTGCCGCTCGGGTCGATTATCAGCGCTATGAGAAGGTTCCTGACAAGCATGGAAGCATTTGACAGGATGATGCCTGTAAAGCTTGATTCCACAAGTTCGCTCCTGTTCTTTGCCATTGCAGCAATGGCGCCAGTTGTGGCTTCGCTGTTAACCACACCACCCAGCAGCCCTGAAAGCGGGAGTCCGTATCTTGTCCCGAATTTTTTCATCGAGATAAAACTTATGAAGCTTATGGTCGCCACCACGATAACTATCAGGAGCACCCACCTTGGATTGATGACACCCATGAACATTTCATCAGGAGTTACTGGATACAGTATGAAGACAACTGCTAGAAAACGTACTGCGCTCTGGATCTCAGTATCTGTGAGTTCTGTGGCAAAGGAATGAAGCTTCCTCTTCTCTGCAAGCAGGAGAGTTATCACCACGGCACCTGTGATGGCTATCATGTACTGATCGTGGGTTATAAGGACTCCGAGCAGGAAGGTGCAGAATAGCGCGATAGGGCCCGTTATTCCGGGCTGGTTCAGCGTGACGTTCTTTGCATATACGTATATCGCGGAAACTATCGCAAAAAACGCAAGGGATACGAGCAGGATCCCTTGATCGACCGTGATCGCAAGGTATGCCGAGATCATCCCCGCGATGCTGGCTATCGTGAAAGAGCGGACGCCTGCTATCAGTTTGGTGCCCTCCTTTCGCCTGTGCTCCCGTTCGATCCCGATAAGTATGCCGATGAGCGCGGCAAGCACAAGTTTCTGGAAGAAATCTATGTTCACGCTCATGTCGCCCAGGGAAGACGGTATAAGTTCCATGTTCGTAAATTATTCATTTTATTTTTATAAATACTTATTGCCAGAGAAGGATAACTTCATACCCCTTTGGAAACTATTTAGCACAAATGATCAAGAAAAGACCTTTACTGCTCATGATACTCGACGGGTACGGCATGAACAGTAACAAAGAAGGGAATGCCATAGCAGCGGCAAGAACCCCTAACATGGACAGGCTTTTTTCAACATACCCGCACTATGAGCTTGAATCATCGGGTGAATCAGTCGGACTTCCGGAAGGACAGATGGGAAATTCCGAGGTCGGGCACCTCAACATTGGCGCTGGGAGGATCGTTTACCAGGACCTGACAAAGATAACAAAAGCGATACACGACGGCGAATTCAAGAAGAACAGGGCACTTCTTGATGCGATTAAGAATGTAAAAAGCAAGGGTTCATCTCTTCATCTTATGGGACTTCTCTCAGACGGGGGAGTGCACAGCCACATCTCACATCTTTATGCGCTCCTTGCATTGGCAAAGGAACAAGGCATCGCAAGAGTATATGTTCATGCCTTCCTTGACGGCAGAGACGTTCCTCCGAAAAGCGCTCTCACCTATATCGCAGATGCGCAAATCAAGATGAAAGAACTTGGGGGCGAATTCGCAACAATATCAGGTAGGTATTATGCAATGGACAGGGACAAACGGTGGGAGAGAGTCGAGAAGGCATACAATGGCATGACAGGTGGCAAAGGAGAAAAGGCAGAGAGCGCCACAAGTGCAGTAAAGAACTCATATGAGCGTGGGGAGACAGACGAGTTCGTCATTCCGACGGTCATAATGAGAAACGAAAAACCCGTATCCCTGATATGTGATAATGATTCTGTTATTTTCTTTAACTTCCGCTCTGACCGCGCCCGCGAGATAACCCGGGCATTTATTGATAATGGTTTCAATGGTTTCGATCGAAAATCACATCCAAAGATCAATTTTGTATGCATGACCCAGTACGATGAGACATTTAGTGTCACCTTTGCATTCCCGACAGAACTGATCAAGAATATTCTTGCAGAAGTCATATCCCAACATCATTTGAAGCAGTTACGGATCGCAGAGACAGAGAAGTACGCCCACGTCACGTTCTTTCTTAATGGAGGTGTGGAGAAGCCAATGGAAGGCGAAGACAGGATACTCATTCCCTCTCCAAAGGTTGCGACATACGACATGCAACCTGAGATGAGTGCATTCCCCGTAACAGACGAGGTTGTGAAAGCGGTAACATCAGGAAAATACGACCTTATTATCCTCAATTATGCAAATTGTGACATGGTAGGTCACACCGGAATATTTGATGCTGCTGTGAAAGCAGTGGAAGCCATAGATGCGTGCATTGCCAGAGTGTATGACGCCGTCATACATGCTGGCGGGCTGCTTATCATCACAGCAGACCATGGGAATGCAGAGAAGATGTGCGATGAGGCGGGGGGGATACATACTGCACATACATCCAACCGCGTGCCTTTCATAATATGTGAAAAGGGCATCGAGCTCAGGGACGGCATACTGGCAGACGTAGCACCTACAATCCTTGAGGCGCTGGGTTTAGAAAAACCTGAAGAGATGACAGGAATGTCCCTGATAAGGCCATAACAATCTATATACTTTTCAAAACGTATATTCCAGCATGGATGCTGAGGGCGACCTGACTATTTTCAGCGGCAAGCTCACCATACTTATGGCTTTCAGTTCAGGTGGAGAACTGGATAAAACCTGTCTTAGACACTATTTAAGCAAGAAACCTTCTCAAACTCTGACTCCAAATCAAAACAATTGATAACATCTATAGCCTTCTGCCCTTCAATGGTTACTTTTCTATAATATCTTTTTCTCGATA
>Ga0180732_1001472_pt1 | contig 14543 bp, 18 predicted proteins | sample KR11_01MetaG_FD_148674 | JGI IMG/M metagenome (GOLD analysis project Ga0180732, IMG submission 148674) | Groundwater microbial communities from the Olkiluoto Island deep subsurface site, Finland - KR11_0.1 MetaG | ecosystem: Environmental > Aquatic > Deep subsurface > Groundwater | place...
TAATTAAAATGGACTTAAGCATATTGATTTTTTATGATATTTTATGCATGATATGAGTTAAGGATTGAACATAGTTACTGAAATAGCCGATAGACAGGTATAACAAAAGCAACGAAAAGAATTCCGATAGAAATAGTGACAAATACCCTTATCCAACCATACGTTCCTCCCCTGCTAGATGCTTCAATCGATTTACTATATTCACCTAAAAACAAATGTGCAACCCCTTTATTTAACCATGCCTCTTCATCATTTGGATTTATTGCTATTGCCTTATCATATGCTTCAAGGGCTCTTCTGTTCTCCCCTAATTTAGCTAGGGCATATCCTTTACTATTCCATGCAAATGCATTATTCGGGTCTATGTTTATTGCTTTATCATATGCTTCAATCGCTTTATTGTACTCACCTGATTCTGAAAAAGCAAATCCTATATTATACCAATCACTTGAAGTCTGTGCCCCTGCTACATGAATTAATAGAATAAAAGTTATTATACTTAAAATTTTATTAAGTCTCATATCCTTGATGACTTTATAAGGTATATATAAAATCTTTGAAAATGTGGGGGTGTAAAATCTTATGGTATTATCGTTGTTTTTGCAGCTCCATTGAATTTATCTTCATGTCTGTTGATTTTGTATATACTGGTCTTTTTGTCAGTATTTCCTTTATATACTGTCTTTGCCTCTCCATTAATCCGACAGAACTCCGCTACTTCAATTTCATCATTTTCTCCACTTCCTCGAGGATTTCTTCCAAAACTACTTCCTTCGATTCAAGAACCTCTTCCTTGACATGTTTATGATGTGGAAATGTCTTGATTTTCCTGTGATGCGGCGCATTATCCCATCTGATAATAAGCTCAGAGCCTTTTGATACATGATAGGAATACCTTCGAATCGAAGGCGTTACATGTTCCCAAACATGAAGTTTCCACCCGTTGATAAGGCGCGCATGGATCTTTATTTTATGGAATTCTCCATAAGCATCAGAATCCACCGAGATAATGGTTTCTACAATTCTGGATTCTGACAGGATTTTGACTAACCTATGCACTTAAACCAGTCTCTTTTGCTGCCTGTTTCCAGGCTTTAAGCATATTTTTGGCGGCTTCCCATTCCATCCATTCATCTTCTTCAGCGATGGATGCGCCTTTTTTCAATTTCTTTGAAAAATCGGTAAAAGTCATGTGGTATTTTTGCTCAAATGCTTTGAGCTTCATCTTGTAGCTTTCTATTTTATGCCTGATAAAGTCCCTGGTAACATCTCTCACAAATTCCCTTGTAGAATCGTAAAGACCAATATCCATCATTGGCTTGGCAATATGCCTAAACTCTGCAAGTACTTCCTTTTCGATCACCGAGTTCATAGTATATACTCAGAATATAAGGATAAAAGCTTTTTTACTTACTCATCCACGTTCTGTACCAGGATTCTTCTCTTAACCGATGACGCATGAATTAAACATAAATGATATGAATGTTCAGGTATAATCCAATTATATGGACTATGCAAAGTGTAATTTTGAAGGCGAAAAAGGCTCTTCCCTTCTTACTGAATTTTTTGAGCCTTCTGAAATGAAAGAATTGCAAGAATTTTTAACAAGATTAAGTAAATACTTTGAAAAATACAAAAAGACTTCAGATGAAAGGGCTCTAGCTATAATAGGAGCTTCGAGTGTTGAAAATGAATTAGATAAATTTTTATCATGTTGGATCAAAGATTTCAAAAATCTCAACAATAATAAAGAACTTACTTTTTCTCTAAAAGTTGAATTAGCTATCTCGTTAAAACTAATTCCTAAAAAAATACTAAATGCAATTGAACCGATAAGAAAAATTAGAAACATTTTTGCCCATAATTTCGAGATCGATACATTTGAACAAGCGAAATTAAAAGAACCTAAAACATTTCAGATGTTAGCTAATAAAATAAAATTATTTAATTGTCCTGTTGAAGGTGACGATATAAAAAATTTCCAATACTTAATTTTTATGATTATACTTTGTCTTCATGTTTATGCACAGCAATTGGTGAAAATTCAAGATAATATTTGGGATTCTGAAAATCTAAATGAGATTGTCGGAAAAGTGCCAAAATTCGATATCATTAGAATATTGATGTAACTAAACCAATCAGCATATGCACACCAATTTTAGACTAGTATTTCTAAAATCCTAAAAACAAAGCTTTCCCGACAGTCTCATAGGCAATATAATTAACTTTGCAACATTGTTTACAAAGTATTAGTCAGGATTAAGTATATTGTGGTATATTCAGTCATTTGAAATCAATGGAACCGCAGATAAACGCAGATGAACGCAGATAGGTTCATTTTTTGGTTTAATCCGCAGTTCATTAAAATCCAAAAGGGTGATACATTGTTCACGATCGAGCACATCCACGCGCGAGAAATACTTGACTCAAGAGGAAATCCGACAGTAGAAGTTGATGTTATTACAGACAACGGCTTTGGCAGAGCCAGCGTCCCATCGGGCGCATCCACAGGCACATACGAGGCGCTAGAACTCAGGGATAAGGATAAACGGTATCTTGGAAAAGGCGTGGCGAAGGCTGTAAACAATGTCAATAAAGAGATAAAAGAGGCGCTGACTGGCATGGACATTCGCGACCAGCGTGAGCTTGACGGCATGATGATCGAGCTTGACGGTACGGACAATAAAGCAAGACTCGGCGCCAATGCCATCCTTGGGGTATCATTAGCCATTGCCCATGCTGCGGCTGATTCGATCGGAATATCGCTTTACCGCTATCTTGGAGGCACAAATGCTTTTACGCTCCCGGTTCCCACGCTCAACGTCATAAACGGTGGAAAGCACGCGGGCAACGACCTGGCGATACAGGAGTTCATGATCCAGCCAAAGGGCGCAAAGACGTTCAAAGAGGCTATTCGCATGAGTGCGGAAACTTATCACACTCTTGGCTCGATACTCGTAAAAAAGTACGGCAACTCTGCTGTGAACGTGGGCTACGAGGGCGGATATGCCCCACCTCTTAAGAATACGACTGATGCGCTTGATGCTCTCACCGGGGCAATTGAAGAAGCCGGATACGGCAAAAAGATGAGCATCGGGCTTGATTGCGCAGCCTCGGAATTCTACAAGAAAGGCAAATACACTATCGACGGAAAAGCATACTCAGCCGGCGACCTGGTCGATCTCTATGCAGATCTTGTCAGGACCTATCCCATCCTCTCTATCGAAGACCCGTTCGAGGAGGAGGCATTCGAGGATTTCGCGGCTCTGACTGAGAGACTGAAAGACACGATAATCATTGGGGATGACCTTTTTGTGACCAACGTGAAGCGGCTTGAGAAGGGAATAAAGATGAAAGCCGGGAATGCGCTGCTGCTCAAAGTTAACCAGATAGGCACGCTTTCGGAAGCATTTGATGCTGCAAGGCTGGCGCAGAAGAACAGGTATAAAGTTGTCGTAAGCCACAGGTCAGCCGAGACCGAGGATACCACGATCGCGGATATTTCAGTTGCTCTTGGCGCAGAGATGATCAAGACAGGAGCGCCGGCGAGGAGTGAGAGGAATGCGAAGTATAACCAGTTGCTAAGGATCGAGGAGGAGCTGGGAAAGGCAGGGAAGTTTATGGGGATATGAGTTAAGGATTTCGATAAGCTACGATCAATAATGTAAGTGGGTGGAAATCATGGGAAAAACAATCAAAATAGTGTTTGGAATATTACTTTTAATAGTGATAGCTGCCCTTGTATCGTTTTACGAATTTACCAGATACGATGAATCCTCCCTCACAAGTAATTACAACTTCAGGATCACATTGACCACTGATTCAAAGCTTGAAAATCCAACCTTTATCGTGCCAATTCCCTCAGGGAATGAAGCTCTGGTAAATATGGCGATTAATGAATCTGTACGTGATTTTTTCAAGCCTGAGCAGAATTCCGAAGGTTGGAATATCAGTATGATCGAAACAGAATATGGGAAAATGTTTAAAATAAGCGCAAAAGAATTTGTACCGCAAGTCCACACAAATGTTGAATTGAATCCAGAAAACGACCTTCCAACTGGAAATAGCATTTCGTTTACAGGGGGAAGTAAAGAAGTGAGCGTATCGATGGCTGCTGACCATATTATAGATACAATAAACGCAACTGAAAATGAGCCTCTCCTTTCTCAAAAATTCAACCTGACACACTTGAATAATGGTGAAGGACCTCCCACATATATTTCTCAGAAAACACTCAGCTATGACAGCATCATTTATGCTGACTATAAATCATCTCCAGATGCTGTTGTTGAGGTTTTTGTAGATTTGAACGGGGTGAATGAATGGTGGGCTGGTGGTTCGGGTTTTAATAGTTATCACGATAGATTGGGCACTACTTTCAATGGAGAAAAGCATGGCTGGTATTCTGTGACTGGAGAACTCTCAGAAGGCGAAGGTTTTAAATCTATACCAACTTAATTATGTCCCACAGCCCATAATGGCGATATGTTTTAATACCTTCTTTGCATGTAGGGGTGATGCCCAGGTGGCCTAGTCGGTTAGGGCGCCAGACTCATAGGGATATTTTGATGAGGCGCTGAAGCTTCCTGAGAAATCTGGAGGTCACGGGTTCGGATCCCGTCCTGGGCATGTCTCAATCACATCTTTTGCTTTGATGGATCGAGATCATCCACTTCCATTTTTATCAGTAACGTCTTCGATCGCAAGCAGTATCCTTTCTGCGCCCGCTCCCGCATGATGTATCCTGCGGGCATTGAGAAGCATCTTCTTATATCCAACTCCTGGAAAATCATGCTCAACCGCAAAGTCATTGAACGCGGTATTCTCAGGCAGGATCTCTTCCAGGAGCTTTCGAAGCGCTGGAATATCCCACAAGCTATTGTTTATCTCAAATATGGTTTTGTTTTCAGTGTCTTTTTTCTGGGCGATTGTCTTGCGGATAGCAATATTTAATTCATGTTTTAAACCTTCGCGCGCCATTTCCACGATCTTAAGACCTGCTTTTCACGGCGCTGGTTCTAAGTATTTTCCGGTTTTTCCATGAAAATAAAGAATATCTTCTTTTTCATTAATAATAACGCATGAAGGGGCATAGTTCTCAAGCAGCATCTTTTCTATATGACCACCAATACTGGTCTCCACGGATTTTAAAGGTTCTTTTATTTTAGCGAACGCACCTGCCTGCCCTATGTGGGAAAAATCCCCGATCAAAATGTGAGACCCGCCTTTGCTTTGATAAATTCTCCATTTCCTGTCATAGGCTGAAAAGAGGTCAGTGAATTCACCTATGGTCTCAGAATTACCCAGGAAAAGTATCCCATCTTTCTTTAAGGAATAATGTAAAGTGCTAATAACTTTCTTCTGCAACAAAGGATTGAGATATATCAGGAGGTTCCTGCAGCTCACCATGTCTAATGAAGAGAAGGGCGGGTCCTTTATCAGGCTCTGGAGAGCAAAGGTCACCATTTCCCTGACTTCTTTCTTAACCCTGTAAGAGTCCTCTGCTTTTGTGAAAAAACGCGTAAGACGTTCCTGTGATACATCCACGGCAATACTTGCAGGGTATACCCCAGCACGGGCTGTTTCAATAGCATCCTTATCCACATCAGTAGCAAAGATCTGGAATTTTATATCACTTTGTATTTCGTGTAAATACTCCTTAAAGATCATTGCCATGGAATATGCTTCTTCGCCAGTTGAACACGCCGAGACCCAGACCCGTACAGGCATGGTAGGCGTCTTGTTCTTAAGCATGTCAGGAAGTAATTTTTTTCTGAGAATTTCAAAAGCTTCTGGATCCCTGAAAAAATTGGTAACGCCTATCAGGAGTTCTTTAAATAGGATATCTATTTCAGATGGGTTTTCCGAAAGATATCTGACATAATCCGTAAGCTTTTCGATCTGATGGACATTCATCCGTCTTTCAATGCGGCGGTTGATAGTGCTCTCTTTATAAAGGGAAAAATCATGCCCTGTCCTGTCCCGCAAAATGACAAATATTTTCTGCAGGGGGGCGATTTGTTCGCTCAATGCGACTTTACGTGTACCTTTAATGTAAGGTTGTTTTACATAGTTTAGCAGTTGCTCAGGCATTTTCTCAGGAGGCAAAACATAGTCCGCAAATCCTGTAGCTATGGCGCTTGCAGGCATGCCGTCGTATGCTGCTGATTTTACACTCTGCACCATGACCATTCCCCCTTCACCTTCAATGGCTTTTAAGCCAAGAGTACCTTCTGTCCCTGTTCCTGAAAGGATGATGCATATTGCCTTTTCTTTACAATCTTCTGATAATGACAAAAGCCATGCCGCTATCAGACGGCATATTTGAAAAAAATTTCTCAATCGCCTCCAGTCCGCCTGCGGATGCGCCTATGCCCACGACCGGGAAGATGCTGCCAGAGGCGGGTGAGGTTTCTATCTGGGGACGAGGATCAGATTTTTTTGAATTCGATGAACTGTGGGATTTTTTATTTTTCTCTTTACTTTTGTTAACTTTCATTATTCTTACAGCTCCGCCATACCGTTATATTATTATGATTTATCATTTAAATCCTTTCTCTCCAAAAGTGGTAGTGTGAATGTAAAAGTACTCCCCGCACCTTACTTACTATCTACCCAAATTTTTCCAACTAATCTAATTTGATCACTTCAGCGACCCTGTTCCCACAAAACCCGCATTGGAGAAGCTTTGCATTTCCAACTGTGAAATATTCCATCAAGTGACCGCATTTTCTGCAAAATGTCGTGTTGCCTTTCGCTTTCTTTTCATCGATCAATCTTTTAATTGACTGCAATTGATCATTCTGTTCTTTGTCAAGATACATCAGGTCTTCATCAGTGAATATTATCGGCATAAATATCAACTCCTCATCTTTTAATTTTTATAAAATTAATCCATCCCAAATTAATGATAGATTCTATGTCTATTCTCCTCCTACTAATATATTCAACTATCGGTGACAGAAAATATAGGTATATATCCGAAAATTTCTATGATTCTTCGAAAAAAAAATTACAAAAATGGGTTCAAAGGGGCTAGAAAGCTCCCGGCTTCAGCCGTGGATATGAATTGCCCCTTTGCAATAATACTTTCGCGCCGCTTTGATGTAATATATATGCTATCATACCAACCTTATAATGTTTCTGATAATATATGATACAAGTAACCAGATTCAAGTTATATCCAAGCAAGGAAGTTGAAGGGAAACTCTTTTCCAATCTTCATATTTGCAGCTTTGTCTATAACTGGTGTCTGGAACACAATATCTGGAACGATTCTGTACTACCACAATTAAAAGAAGTGTACCCTGACATTAAAGAAGTCCACAGCATAGTGCTTCAGAATGTGGTTCATCAAATAAGAGATAACATCAAAGCTCTTTCAGAATTGAAGAAAAAAGGTAAAAAGGTCGGAAGGCTGAGGCACAAATCAAGGCACAGCATGATATTTGAGCAGACTGGCTTCAAAATTGACAGAGATATGTTGAAACTCAGTAAAATAGGAACAATTCCAATTGTGATAAGTAGACCGATAGATGGCACTATTAAGCAGATAATAATCAAGCACAATAAGACAAACAAATGGGCTGCAATAATAGTTTCTGAAGACAAAATCAAGGAATGGTATACTTTTCGCAGGTCATATCAGAAACCAGGAAACAGCTTAAAAGTAGTCGGGATAGACTTGAACGTATCCAATTTCTCAACAGACAGTAATGGCCTGGTCATCGACCATCCAAAAAATGTCAAAAAGGCAGAAAAGAAATTAAAGAGACAGCAGAAAAAATTATCCAGGCGAAAGAAAGGCAGCTTTAATAGAAAGAAACAGAAATGGATAGTCGCAAAAGTTCATGAGAAAGTCGAGAACCGCAGGAACGATTTCCTGCACAAAACAAGCAGGTATTATGTTGATACTTATGACCTCATAGCCCTTGAGGAGTTAAGCATAGACCGGATGGTTCAAAAGGGAAACAGCGGACTATCTAAAGCTATCCTTGATGCATCATGGGGTAAGTTTGAGAACTATGTATTGTACAAAGCCGAGAACGCTGGTAAGTATGCAGTTCAGGTCATAGCAAAAGGAACGACACAGGATTGCAGTGTATGTGGCAAAATAGTACCAAAAGACCTTTCACAGAGGATACATTCGTGTCCTTATTGTGGTTCTGTAATGCCAAGAGACTACAACGCTGCTCAAAACATCAAGCTCAGAGGAATAGAAATGGTAGGGTGGGGCACACCCGAACCAGGCACTCTCGATATAGAGAAGCTAAATACGCTTGCGGAGATAAGAACCTCTATTCTGGATGTCAACAATCCAGAACAAGTTTTTGTCAGCGAAACAAGAATCTCCCGGCTTTAGCCGTGGAGAGTGTCAACCAAGCCTCTTTATGATCTCATCCACCATTTCGCTTGACTTGGCATGCCCACCCATATCGTAAGTAACCTTCTTTCCCTCTGATATCACTTTCTCAGTTGCCTCAAAGATCGCTTTTGAGTTCTCATGCTCGCCCATGTAATCCAGAAGCCACGCACCTGCAAGCACTGTAGCCACAGGGTTAACCTTGTCCAGCCCCGCATATTTTGGCGCAGAGCCGTGTGCAGGCTCGAACATTGCATAATTGTCCCCGATATTTGCCGAGTAAATAAGACCGATGCTGCCAACAAGGGCTGAGCACTCCTCGCTCAGGATATCCATGAAAAGGTTAGTTGAGAGAAGGACTTTCTTGTTGAATATCTGCGGGTTCTTTATAAGCTGCTGCGCGATGTTGTCGATATGGTATTCCTCCAGTTCGATGTTGGGATAATCCTTATTGACTTTTTCCACTTCCTCAAGGAATGCACCGCACGTCATTTTGAGGATGTTGCTCTTATGTATCGCAACCACAGATTTCCATCCCCGCCGCACTGCTTCATCAAATGCATAACGCGCCACGTTCCTGCATGCAGGACGCGTGACCTTTCGGATAGCGATGAAAACGTCATCTGTCAACTGTACTTCTTTCCCGAAATACAGTCCTTCCGTGCCCTCCCTAACGCATACGAAATCCACATCCCCCAGGGGTTTCTGGGTATTAGGGAATGATCTTATCGGTCTCACGTTGGCGTAAAGGTTGAACTTCTGCCGGATGGACACAGCAACGCTCCTGGGGGAGCCTGCGCCGCCAGGCGTTGTGGTCGGGCCTTTAAAACATGCGTTCGTGTTAGATAATGTATCCCATGTCTCAGGAGGGATCAGAGAATCCCCGCCATTCTTTTCCCACCATTGCGCCCCTGCCTCACACATTATAAATTCAACTTTCGTACCTGCGGCTTCAACTACCCTTAGCATGCTTGTGACAAGCTCAGGACCTACGCCGTCGCCTTTTATGACTGCTGCTTTCTTACTCATGATTATCTTCTCTTTTGCCCCATGATTGGCTCAAATTGTATTAAGTTTATCCAGACCTTTTTGTCGTTACGGGAATTTAGTAATCCTGCTATCAACGAAAACCATGAATTCATATTTGCTTATTGTTGAAACGTTTTTGACCGGACTTGGGTATTTAAGCAGACAGAGAGAATATATATCTTAACAACTCGATATCATATATCAGAGGATGATAATGAATAGCACGACCCAGACAATAGAAGCCGTATATGAAGATAATGTATTAAAACCCATTAAGCCGCTAAAGGGCATAAATGAACATGAAAATGTCGTAGTAACAGTCCGTCCTCATCCTGTCAAGAAAGATCTGCGAGAATTAGCAGGAACGATGACACTTAAAGAGGCAAAAGAGATGCAGAAACTTATTGATGAGGAGTTTGAGAATATTGAAGGCGAATGGTAGGTTGGCGGTTGACACTAATGCCGTAATTGCTTATCGTGCGGGTATTACCACGGTCTGCAATTTAATAGACAGAACAGATATAATCTTTCTTCCTGCTGTTGTACTGGGCGAACTCATGTATGGGGCGATCAACAGCACTAAAACTGAAGAGAATGAAAAGCATATAACTATATTCTCAAACAATTCTGTTATCATTCCTATTGATGAAGCTGTTGCCTTACGTTATGCCAGAGTACGTTCTGATTTAAAAAAGATGGGGCGCCCTATTCCAGAAAATGATATCTGGATAGCTGCGATTTGCATGGAACTGAATGTTCCACTCATGAGCAGTGATGGTCACTTTGATAATATCAGAGATTTAAAGGTAGTCAATTGGACAAAATGAAGCTGCCAGCTAATTCAAAGAACTTATTTACATCGTGGTATCATAAGAAATCCCAGTGGAAAAAGACATCATAAAAGGCGTCAAGAAAAATGTATTCATCCTCGGTCTCGTCAGTTTCTTCACCGACATAAGCAGCGAGATGCTGTACCCTATTATCCCGCTCTTCCTCACAGCAGTTCTTCACTCCCCGATGTCAGTTGTGGGTCTTATCGAGGGCATAGCAGAAAGCACAGCCAGCCTCTTGAAAGTGATATCAGGTTGGCTCTCAGATAAATCCGGGAAAAGAAAACCTTTTGTAATATATGGATACAGCCTTTCAACAATAGCTAAACCTCTGCTTGCATTCGCAGCGACCTGGCATTTCGTTCTTGCCGCTCGCTTTCTTGACAGGTTCGGGAAAGGGCTGCGCTCATCCGCGCGCGATGCCCTGATCGCGGATTCCACTGAAGCTCAGTACAGGGGCAAAGCATTCGGGTTCCACCGCTCACTCGATAGCATTGGGGCTGTCATAGGTCCGCTTATCGCTCTTTTGCTGCTGTATTATCTCGATAAAAATCACTGGAATATTGACGCGAGTTACAGGATAATATTCCTGATAGCATTCATCCCTGCCCTTATCAGTGTTCTGCTGCTGATATTTTTTGTTTCGGAGAAAAAGGGGGAAAGAAAAGACGGATTCAAGTTAAAACTCTCGGATTTCAGCCGAGATTTTAAGATTTTCATCATGATATCGATAGTCTTTGCAATAGGTAATTCAAGTAATGCATTCTTGATACTTCGGACAAAGGACATCTTTGAGAACTTCGGCGGCGTTCCTTCGATCATCACATCCACGTTCGGCTCCCTCGGGATCGTTGCAGTTGTAATATTGACATATGTTGTCTATAACATCACATACTCCCTCGCTTCAATGCCTGCCGGCATGCTCTCGGACAGGATAGGGCGCAGGAACGTCATGATAGGCGGCTTCCTGATATTCTCCATTGTCTATCTGGGTTTTGCTATGGCTAACGAAGGATACTTTGTATGGATACTCTTAGCAGTATACGGTTTTTATATGGCTATGACTGAAGGGGTGAGCAAGGCCTATGCTGTTGACCTTGTCCCTGCGGATAAAAGGGGGACTGCTATTGGTTTATACTATACTGCTACAGGGCTCATGGCGCTTACTGCGAGCATAATCGCAGGGTTTCTGTGGGATTTAGCGGGTGCGAGCGCACCGTTCCTGTTCGGAAGCGCAACTGCGCTTGTGGCTGCGGTGATGCTTATGATGCTGCTTCCGGCGCGTAATCATATTAATTGATAAACCTCTATCATAAGAAGTGCCCGGGGGAGTTGTTCAAAAGGTTTTTATGGATACAGTTAAATAAACAGATATATAACATGAGCGATGTTATCATATTAAAATTATTGATCCAATATGAAAACAATAAACCTAGATAAAGAGACATTTCTTATGGCTCTGGAACAACTACCTGATGAAAATGTGAAAGAGTTGCTCGATTTTACGGAATTTCTTCTATCAAGAGAACATATTAAAAAGTCAAAATTGAAGATTGATCCGAAAAAAGATCCCATTTTTGGAATCATAGGATTAGCAAATGAAGAACCTTTTGCTTCAGAAATTGATGATGAGCTATATGGCGATAGATGATGAAGGTACTTATAGATACATGGGGTTGGATCAGCCTCTATAATAGACGAGAAAAAAAGCACGAAATATATGGATAAAAATTTGATTTCTTTCACTGATTTAACTTCTGTTATTGTAATGATTGAAAAGGAAATTGAAACAATCCTGACAGAGGATGATCATTTTAAATATTTGGAAGGTGGATTTCAGCAAGCATGAAGAAAAATCCATATGTATAGCGTGATATTCACCACATCGTACTAAAGTCATCTTTTATATATCCACAAGACCATATCCAGATGCTATGAAAACGATCATAATCGGAGGAGGACTTGCAGGACTTGCAGCTGCCTACAGGCTTGCAGGCAGGGATGAAATAACCATCATAGAGAAGGAACCAGAACCTGGCGGCATGGCTTCAAGTTACGCGGTAAATAGCTCGAATACAAAAACGGGAACATATCATATCGAGAAATATTACCACCATATTTTTGCAAGTGACATGGAACTCATCTCCCTTATTGAAGAACTCGGCCTTGGAAGCAGGCTTGAATGGCTAAGGGGAACTACGGGATACTTTTTCAACGGCAAAATATACCCCATGAACACGCCTCTTGAGATCATGCGCGCCCTGCCGCTTCTGGATGTTGTCAGATTGACATGGCTCGTTCTGAAAGCTAAGTCAATAAAAGACAGGACACCTTTTGATGAGATCACCGCGAAACAATGGATACTTGACACTGCCGGGGAATCGGTCTATAACAATTTTTTCCTTCCCCTGCTTTCAAGTAAGTTCGGGGACAATAAAGAAAAAGTATCAGCAGCCTGGCTGCTTGGGCGCGTGCAGATACGCTCGAACAGGGGAGCAAAAGGGGAGAGGCTTGGGTACATGCGCGGGGGATTTTATGCTCTCATTGAGGCAATGGCTGAAAAGCTCAAAGAGAAAGGATGTAAAATAATAAAAGGCAGCGTATACAGGATCGATGTCGTCAACGGGGCTGTCAAAGGGGTTGTTGTGGATGGAAAGCGTATTGATTGTGACAGGGTAATATCAACTGTCTCCCCTCACAGCCTTGAAAAAATAATAGATTCAAAGCTTTCAGGAATTGACACTGACATAAATTATCAGGGCACCGCATGTGTTCTTTTTGGACTCCGTGAAAAGGTGATGGATGATATCTACTGGCTTAACATCAAAGGCGATGTCCTTTTCGGAGCCGTGATAGAGCATACCAACTTCATTCCTGGATCGGATTATGGGGAACATTTGATGTATGTAACTTCTTACTTCCAGAATCCTGAGAGCGTACTGTGGAAAAAGAGTAATGATGAGGTCGCTGAGCTATATCTTAAAGGTCTTGAAAAGCTCTTTCCAGGATTTCGGAAAAATGTTAAATGGTGGCGACTGCGCAGGGATTTGGACACTGCGCCAGTTTATGAAACAGGGTACGGGAAAAAAGTGCTTCCATATAAGACAAAAATCAAAGGTCTTTACCTTGCAGGTATGTTCTCAGAGGCGAACTATCCTGAGAGGAGCATGAACGGGTCTATTGTTGCAGGGTTTAAGTGTGCTGAAGCGGTGAATAATAGCGAATAAGAACAATTATTACGCCTGGCTTATAAATAGCCGCTTCAAGTGCGATGGCGCATTCATGCTCATGAGTGATTTATTTGAGTAGCAGGGTTTTTATACATTACAGGTAATCACCATAATTGTACTAAAAACAGTGATAATAATACCACTAAGGTGATATGGATGATCAAGGAGAATATTAACAGAGGTCGTACCTTTGGGGTATCGATCGGAATAACGGTATTGATTTTAATGCTCGTAATGCCTGTAGATGCGGCGTCTGGCAACAGGGTATGGGAGCAGGGAATGCCGACTGAATATACATGGGATTCGCACAGCTTTGCCGGGTTTTATTATAATCTTGACGAGAACCTGGGCACTGAGGAGCTTACCATAAGGGACATCAAGAGGACCATAAACAGGGGAGATCTCACTTACAAGACCATGCCTATTGAGGTGGAATTCGAATACTCTGGATTCGGCAGGTACCAGGTGATCGGGTTCATGGCTGATAAGTATTTTGCCGGATATTCCCGCAACAGCGCCATATCCAGTAACGAAGCAATAAGCATTCTTGGCAGCAACCAGCTCCATAAGGTTATCCTTGATGACGACGGAAAACGCGTGATCAATGAAGGGGGTACAATGACGCTGAAAGAAGGATATGTGCTTAAAATGACAGAAGTCGATATCAGCGCAGGACCTGGACAGGTAATGGTAACCCTGTTCAAAGACGGGGATGTAGTTGACACCGATGTTGTCGCCGGCAACGATAACTACATATATGCTGCAACACTGGGGGGGGTGGACGATGTTCCGTTGCTTGGTGTCCACTTTGACTCGGTATTCAGGGGGAGAGAATTGAACGCGGCATTTGTCAGGGGCGTCTTCCAGATATCTGAATCATTTACACAGGTAAAAAGCGGGGACAGATACGGTGAACTTGAGATAAGCTCAATCAGTTCCAGTGGGATAGATATGAGCAACCGGAACTCATTATCATTGTCGTCAGGAAATACTGTTGATCTTGTGGGAAACCTGAAAATAGTAGTGGCTGACAGCAGCACGCTGCGTTTCGCCCTTTCCGTGGAAAGGACTGGCGCGTTCGAGATGAGGAGG
>Ga0180732_1001473_pt1 | contig 14527 bp, 29 predicted proteins | sample KR11_01MetaG_FD_148674 | JGI IMG/M metagenome (GOLD analysis project Ga0180732, IMG submission 148674) | Groundwater microbial communities from the Olkiluoto Island deep subsurface site, Finland - KR11_0.1 MetaG | ecosystem: Environmental > Aquatic > Deep subsurface > Groundwater | place...
TTATCAATATTGATGACATTCTTAATGTTGTCATCAATTGCGAGTGCAGTGGAAATAAGGGGAACAGTTGTTGAGGGTTATACTTCACAACTTTGGACAGCTCAACAATTTGCCGGATTCTATTATGATTTAGACAAGGGACAATCTTTTGAAAATCTAACAATTGAAATTATTAACAGTGATAGAACAATACCAGCAGATAAGTTAATATATACGACAGAACCAATAAAAGTAAATTTTAGTTACAGTGATGACAAAAAGTTGCCAGTTTATAATAATGTAAGAACATATGACTTAGTTGGGTGGCAAGCTGAGAAATGGGTTGCAATAAAATCAAACAAGCTTGTTAAACTTGCAATTGAAACAAAAGGAACTGAAAAAGTTTCACTTCAAAGTGGTGGAACATTAACACTTGGTAATGGATATGTAATGAAAATTAATTCAGTAGATGCAAATTCGGCTCCAAGACAAGCATGGGTTTCTGTAATGAAAGATGGAAAAATTATAGATGATGCAGTACTTAGACAGGGTGAATTATATAATTTACAGAAAGATGTCGGTGGAGAAAAAGATGTGTTAGTTCTTTCAGCATATGTAAGTTCTATATTCTTTGGAACTGAAGCACAAATGTTACAACTTCAATATATTTGGTTAATTGATGAGTCAACATTAATTGAAATAAAATCTGGAGACACACACGGGGTATTTAAAGTAACCGGAACAAATCCAATAGTACTAAAAAATAGTGGATCTATAACTCTTTCAAGAGATTCAGATATAAATTTGATGGGAAATATGAAATTTAAAGTTGCAGATAGTGATACATTAAGATTCTATCCATTTGTTAATGTTATAGAAGAATCTATTAAAGAATCTGTAGTCCCTGTGTCGACTATTAATACATCAAGACCATGTTCACCAGAAATTGTAGAAAGAATTGTTGAAAAGACTGTTGAAAAAATTGTATATGTAAATGTTACTGTGACTCCAGAACCAACTCCTGAAACACCAGGATTTGAAGCAATATTTGCTATTGCAGGTTTAGTTGTTGTAGCATTTTTGGTTCTGAGGAGAAAGGATTAAATTCCTTTCTTTGTGTTTTTAGTACAAACATTTAAATAGTATTACAATCATAATAGTTTTAAGGAGAATTTATGACAAAAAATAAAGAGAAAGTTAAACTTGAAGAAGTAGAGGAAGTAGAGGAAGTAGAAGAAGTAGAAGAAGAGATTGTTGAAAAAGAAGAGAAAAAAGTCAAAAAGGAGAAAGAAGAAAAAGTCGAAAAAAAGGAAGAAAAGAAAGCCAAAAAGAAGACTAAAAAGAAAGAAGAAATCCCAGAATACTTAAAATATAAACAAGACGGAGATGGAAACTTTCTCGATGTCCCAGAATATTTAGAAACATCAAAAGACAAATCCAAATATCCAAAGTTTTTGAAATAAGAAAGAGGATCATGGAAAAAACAGAAATAGGAACAATAACACCAAAAGAATATATAAAAAGTATCTTAAAACTTCCATCACAAGATTTCATGATCATAGAATATGAATCTGGTGAAAGGAAAGTTCACAAGAAGAAAACTTAAATTTTATATACTTAGTATTTATATAAACTTTATATACTATTAGAGTCATATATGTATTATCCTTAAGGAGTATACATATATGAAAAATTTATTAAAAGACAAAAATGGAAATGCAAACGTAATACTTTTGGGTATTATGACTTGCATAATGGGATTTGGGATGTTAACTATCGGGAGTTATCTATATTTCTCTATAGCAACTGTGGCAGATTCTGGACAAATAACAATAGTGGATGGAGTAGCAGCATATGGTCAGTATACATTTAGTGGAATAAATGTAACTCAGAATGAAACAGCAACAATAACATATGGTTCTGCAGTATATATTTTCGAATTTAATACTACAGCATTTTCTACATGTCAGGGAAGTGCAAATTGTATATTAGTAGAAGTTCCGAATATAAACACATCTCTGGGTGCATCAACTAAATTAGTATCTACAATTAATGCAAATGCTTCAACAGCAGCACTTGTATTTGCGTCATTGGTCGGAAATAATACATATATAGCAGCATTATCGGAAGGAACTGATGGAAATAGTATTGTATTATCTGATGCAACTTCAGCAATAACTTCTTCAGGTCTAGCTAATGGAGCCGCAGCAGTAACAGGACAAGCAGCACAGACAGCATTAAATGATTATGTTGTTATAGTATTCCCATTGTTCGGATTAGCATTGCTAGTTTTGGGATTTAGTGTAATCCTCTTTACACTACGTGGAAGTTTTGGTGCTGGAGAAAAGAGATAAATACTCTTTTCTAATTTAATTTTTGAGGGAATTTCCCTCTCTTTTCTTTTTTAAAAATAATATATGTTTTTATTTCAATTTTTATCTCTATTCTATTTACATTAAATTTTCATACTACTTTTGTTTTTTATTCATACCGAAATCTATTTATATTATTAATAACTATAATGATTAATAATTATAAATAGAGGTAAAGAGTCATGGAAACAAAATATGTCCCTGAAATTGAATTAAAGCGAAGAATCTGTGAAAGTTGTGGTGATTCTACATTTATATTCACAGAAATTGAAACAGAACCATATCTTTGTCTAAAGTGTAATAATTCTTAATACTTAGCATAAGTTTAAGTATAATTAATTATATTATAGTATTAGTGATAATCATGAAAGAAACTTTCTCAAATCTAGAAGAAGCAAAGAAGTACATTAAAAATCTTGTTCCATTAGGATATTTCGATTCTGGAACAAAGAAAATTGTTGGATATACAAAATATGGCAATAAAGAAATTGGATATAAATATGTACCTAATTTTAAGTTTGTAAATTCTGATGGAACTTTAGGAAGAAGTAAATTCGAATTAAGACAAAAAGACTTTGAAGAACACTTCAAAAACAAATATGAATTACCAAAATATATAAAATTTTAGTGTGGGAAAAAATTATGCCAGTAATGGATCAATCATTTAGAATATCTGAAAAAGAGATAGAAAAGAGGCACGAAAAAGAACGAAAGAAACAAGAAAGATTTCTAAAACAACATACGAAGAAAAATCTAAAATTTTGTCCTCACTGTGAATTAATTACTCATCATGATTATATCAAAGGTAGTAAAATTTATATGAAGTGTGCAGAATGTGGCAAGATTCATGAAATAGAAAATATTCCAGAATTTATGAAGATATAAGATAGATTATGATATTATCAAATAGAGCAAAATTACGTCGAAAAAAGATACGACAAGAGAGAAGGATATCTAAAATATTCAATTGTAGAATATGTGGCAAATATCTGGGTGCAAATGACAAGCATCACATTCTTTGTAATATTTGTTGGAACGAATCACATCCTTTTGAAACAATGATAAATAGGAAAAAATCTAGAAAATGGTAGACCAGTATTAAATTTAGGCAATAAATTATATCAAGAAGAGTTTATGCCGGAACAAATAAATATAGAAAATAGACAAGTACAACTTGGAAAACCTTCTCCATTTAAAAACAAACATCATACTCTTAAAGCAAAAGAAAAAATCGGACGAGCAAATTTAGGAAAGAAAAGATCACCAGAAACTATAGAAAAACAAAGAAAAGCGAAATTAGGAAAGAAACATTCACCAGAACGTATAGAAAGACATAGACAAAAAGTAACAGGAAAACATTGGAAATTGTCTGAAGAATCTGTAGAAAAGAATAGACAATCTCAATTAAGAAGATTTTTAGATCCTTTAGAAAGAGAAAAACAAAGTAAATCACAAATAGAAAGATTTAAAGATCTAAATGAAAGATTAAAAATAGGTCAGGCACAGCTTCATCTATTCTCAGCCCTTGATAGACTTGTTAAAAATAAATATTGTATATTATTCACCAAAAAACTCCGCGAAGAAGTTCGTATTCGTGATAGTTATCAATGCCAATTCCCAGGATGTCTTTGTACACAATTAGAATCTTTAACAATTTGGAAACAATCATTGCATGTTCACCATATTCATTACGACAAACCTAATTGTTATCCCGATTTGATCTGTCTGTGTCTAAAACATAATGTTGTAGTAAATACTGATCGTTTATATTGGGAATCACTTTTTATGAATATTTTAAATAACAGAGATTTATTGTTATGGACAAGAAAAATTAATTTCAAATCAGATAACATCCATTTGAAGTTATGATAAATAGAAAGAAAAGTGGAAAGTGGTAAAAATATTTTACTTTCGACTATTTTTTATGTTCGGGATATCTCTTGTAGTGTAATTCTATGTCAACATAATCATTTTTACAGGTCAGGCAGACTCCACCAACATATTTATTTCTAATTGGAATCGATTCTCTCTTTTCTATATCTCTTATTAGAGGGTTTTTCTTGGATTTATTTGTCATATTTTAATCACGATTCATAATTAGTTGTCTATAGATATAAATCTTTCTGAAAAAGTTAAAAAACATCAACCTGATTTTATTTCATCTATTCTTGTCTTATCCGATAACTTTAAATACTTTTAAATCCATAGTGTATATTTGGTAATAAAATATGAGGTTATAAAATGTTAAGCATAACGGAATATTTCTGGGCAAATATCGGAACAAACTTAGTCTTGACTGGAATAGCACTAATAATTGCAATAATATTTGTGATTATTATGGAAAGATACTTTAATATAAGTTTGAAGAATCCAATAAATCTAAAATTCGAAATTAAAGATCCAGTTGGTAAAATTCCAGAAATGAAAGATCCAATGAGAAAGGTGTAATTATGAACAAACAAGAATTTATAGACTTTATAGAAAACAAAGCAAAATTGAAATATACCAAAGATTCATATGGTAATTATAAAGCCACAGATTCAAAAGGAACTGTTATAAGATATAAAATCCAAGCAACATCTATAAGACACGAAAGACAAGGATCTTATGAAAATTTCGATGGACGCAAGGAAAATTATTGGACAAAACTTTGGTCTGAATATTATAAGAATTTGGAAATCAATCCTGAGACTGGAAGTCTAAGAAGAATTAAGAAATAAATACTTAGCAAAGACTTAAATACATTTAAGACTATTATGTCTTAGGAGATAAAATATGGTTTACAAACAAAAAAGGTATTATATCTATGGTCACGAACCTGATGGAAGTAAGATTTTAGAATTTACAACAGATAGTGAAAAAAGAGCTCTAACACTTCGTGAATACGTCAAAAGATATAGAGCAAGTGCATCTATCTTAGACAACAAAGTTGATGAAATAGTGGGATTACCAAAATATATAACAGGATAATATTATAGGAGAAATAAGAATGATGAAACTAAGAACAATTAGTGGACATAAATTTAAAAGGGAACATATTTTCAATACCAAAAAAGAAGCAGAAAAATATGTAGAAAATGCGAGATCGTATGGTGAACAGGTTCGTGTTATCAGAACTTCAAAAGGATACGAATTATGGAAAAGAACAGGAGATTATCCAATAAGATAAAAAATTTTCATAATCTCTATTCTTTATAACTATAAAATTGTTAAGAAATAAATCTTAATAACTATTTTAAATATATTTCATTTAAATTATATTAATTATATAAACTTATATCTTGTAATAAAATATTTACCGAAAGTTTCAAAATTCGTCCATATTTTTTATTTCATCTAAATTATATTAGTTCAGTTAATACAAATAAAATTCAGCCAAAACTGAGACTCTGGTATATGAATAAGAATGATAAATTTTAAATCTTCACCCAATTTTTATTCATTCCAAAATATATTTTTACACTTATCATTTAAAATTTCGTGCTAAGATTATAATCTCTTTAAGATGATTTTTGTTCTGTATACCACCGAAAATTTAATGATTCAGATTCCACAGGAGACCAGAGAGCAATCTTAGGACAAAGATGATAGATATTTACCTTAAAGAAATGAGAAGTATTGTGTGTAGTGTTTGGTTAATATTTGTTAAATCTATAACATTCTGGAATCTCTTTTAATTTCATACAATATAATTGCAATTGGATATTTTCGGAAATATAATTTATAATAATTCTTAACGAAATAACCTCCCTTATTAGTGCTAAGTAGTATTTCAGTTAAACAATTAGCTTTATATACTTATACATATATTAGTTGATATATGGAGTAATATATGCCTGAAAATGTACGAAAAACTTATAAAATTTTTGAAGCACAAGGACAATTGAAGATTACAATACCAAAAGTTCTTGCACAATCTGTTGGATTGCGAAAAGGTGATAATATTGAATTTATTGTTGAGAGAGGAGAAATTGTAATTAGGAAGATATAATTATGATAGGAATATATTTAAGAGTATCAAGTGAAAAACAAGATGAAGCAATGCAACTTAGTGCAATAAAAAGGATTATTACAGAAGAAGAATTTAAAAATTCAAGGATATATAAAGATCACGGAATAACAGGTTCAACTACAGAAAGACCAGATTATCAGAAATTACTAATGGATATTACATCTGGACAAATAGAAATGGTTGTTACTTATGAACTATCAAGACTTTGGAGAGACCTTGAAGAACAATCTCGAATGATAAAGGTTCTAAAGACTCTCAATATTGAACTAAAAAGTGCAACAGAGGGGACAATAAAAAGTGAAGATGATAGACTCAAAGCCGGAATACTTGGTGCTGTTAATGAACACGAAAGAGCACGACTCATAAGAAGGACAAGAGAGGGAATTGCTGAAAAGAAGCAAAATATTTCAAAAGGAAAAGATACTTGGAAAGGTCGAGGAAAAGATAAAAAACCTCGAAAAAAGAGAGGTAGTCCAAAATGATAAAGGAAAAGTGTGAAAGATGCGAATATTCAAAACATAAAGGAAGTCTTACAGAACATCATAAAGATGGAAATCATCAAAATAATGCTCCAGAAAATATTAAAATATTGTGCTTTAATTGTCATTTTGAACTGCATCACAATGGAGAGGTAAAGATTAAAAGAAAACCAAAAGATCCAAATAATAAAACAAAGAAAGCATTATATAAAGAGGTAGAGACTTTAAAAACAAAGATATTTGAAAATCTACAGAATACTAAAACTATTATAGATACTAAAGTTATCCCAGAAAATGGATTATTGCAAGAAATTGAAAAATATAAATATGAATTAAGAAAGATTCGTTTAAGATATTTAAGAGCATGGATATATTCTAGAGCTCATTGGATGAATTCTACAGAATTTAAAGCATTTGAAAAACCAAATGAAATTGATATTAAACATTTTGAAAAATATGAAGATTATTTGAATATGTCATTTGATGAAGATGATATTGTTTTAACAAAGATATTAACAACCAAACCTAAATGGATAGCAGAAGAATTAGAAAAAAGAAGAATCAGATATATTGAAAGACAAAAAGATTGTAAATATCGAGTTTATATTTATAGTGATTTAATTAAATGTAATATTCCTAATCATAAAGAAATTATGTGTAGATGTGATTCATGTCAAATGAAGTAAGGTAGATAAATGTCAAAAGACCCCTTCCTCTACATTTTAATTGCAATATTGGCATTGCATGTATTGTTCAAAAATATTGTAACAATGCAAATTGTAACTTACGCATTTATAGGGTATATGATTTTGATTTTTATACAAAGTTTCAAAAAGAAAGAGTAAAAACAAATAACTTTATATAAGTAGTAATTAATTAGGAATAGGTAATAAAACATGACAAACAATAAACCAAGTCCAGTAACATTAATTGGACTTGGTATAGGATTTGGTATATTTGCAGCATCATCATTAGAATTAGTTACAAAAACCATTAAATTAGAACAAATTTTTATTATAATGATATTAGGAATTATAATAATGTGTTGTTTTGGGATAACAATATTATCAGAATTGGAGAAATAATATGGGAAAAATAATCGAAACTTTAAGAAGATTGTTTCCACTACTTCAACCAGAGTGGATTATGTGTAGAGCAAAAGATGTTCCAAATGATACATTAGTAGTATTTTATGAAGAAGAAGAATATGAACGAAGAATTGGAAAGAAATATATTGATATAAAATTAAAAGGATATAGATATATCCTTACACCAAGAAAAGAAATATTTATGAAAAAGAGGAAGGTATCTTTAATATGAGCAAATATTGCGAAAAATGTAAAAAGAATGTACCAATAATAGTTGTTGGTAATGAAGAAGAATGTATGATATGTGGTACAAGGATTATACCAGGTCAAGCAGTAAAAGCATTAAAAAATCTTTGTGAAACTGATCAAGATTCTGGAAAATATAAGAATGCACAAAGAGTTGGAAGAAATGTTGCAATTGGAGTATTTATAATTGTTCTAGGACTTCTATATTCATTTTACGGATTACAGGCGACCATTTTTATAGTTATATTTCTAATATCAATTATATTTGCGTCCTCATTAATTATATATTATTTAATTAGATTAAAGGTGATATAAATGATATTCAGTTTTATATATTTTGGATTTGTGTTAGTTTTTATGATGATAAGTTTTGTAATAGGAATTTTTATAACAGAAAAAATAGTAAAATTATTAAAATTGAAAGATAGAAATGCTTATTTAATAATTGTTATACTTTTGTGTTTTTTTATCATTCCTCTCATATTATTAAAAGTTATTACGGTGATATAAGTGTTTACACCAGCGGATATAGAATTTCTGCCAATAGCAGAGGAATTGTTTGAGAGACATAAGGATAATTTATACCTTACAGTAGAACCCTCTCAAGTTATGTTTTTAAGAACAGATTCCAGAAGAAAAGCATTTGCATATTGCAAGCGTGTTACAGACGAATATGAACTTCTTACAGACAAAAAGTTCTTCATTGTAATTATAAATAAGTATTTTAATCTTCTTAAAACTGAAACAGAGAAGAAATACGTCTTATTACACGAAATGAAACACTTGTATTTTGATGGAGATAAATATAAGTTATTAGATCATAATCTGAAAGAATTTAAGGAACTGCTTAAAAACCCTGAATGGAATCTGCTTCTTGTTGACGATGGCAAGATTGAAGAAACAGATGATGGAGAAGTTAAAATTGGAATAGACTTCGATTTTCATAATAAGGAATTGGTAAGGAAATTAAAGAAAAAGTTAAAAGATGAAGAGAAGGATGACAAAGAACCTGACGAATATGGATCATCGCAAAATGATGATACTAAACCAAGACCAGATTTAGAAAAGAAAAATATACAAGAAAATAAATATGAGGAATAAATATGAATGAAATAACCAGAGGAATGTCCATTCTCCTCCCGACCATATTTTGTATTCTATTCATGGCAATAGGAATAACAATTCTTGTGTCACCATTACTCAGAATACTTGCAGATTGGACAATAAGATTAAATCCAAATATTATGGGAATAGGATTAATGTTAATTGGATGTATTGGTTTATATGTTTTGAGTAGAATGGATAAAAAGTAATCAATCTTAAGATATACGATGGACAGTAAAGAAAAATGCGAAATAAGTCTCGTGGAGACTTTAAAAAAGCCATACACCAAAATAACAATAGTAATTTCAATTATTATTATTATTTCGATGTATTTGACACAATCATATTGGATGAATATTGGTCTAAGTGTAATTTATAAAGAATACCAGGCAGAAGAGATTTTGCCAAATAATAGTATTCCAGAAGGTGTATTCATTCTTTCTGGGAATTATTCATATATTTCCGAGTGGATAAATGTGTCGAAATTAAATTGTTCTGGTAATGTAAGATTGTTAGTGTATCCATACCAAGAATTTCCAGGGTTTAAAAGTCTGGTTATATTAGATACAATTGAAGGATGTAATAATAAAATTAAATAATAAGAACAACATCAGGAGGATATTTTTGACATTATTTCGAACAATAGATGATTCTAGAGCAGATAGTATTCACGATTGTATAAATGAAGAAGTTGCAAAACAAACACATCTTCTTCATTTCGGTTTGATATCAGTAAATTTTACAGAAGTAAAAAGACTTGAAAGAAGTATTGAACCTTGTTTAGAACCAGCGTGTCTAGAATACATAGAAATTCTTGAACATGAATGTATTCGTGTATAATTTAAATATTTATTCTATATTGGAATTTGGAGACATATTATCACCATGATTTCATTTCTATATTTCCAGATTCCAATCTTTTTTCTTTTATTGGTAGCTGCAAGACAAGACTATCTTTACAGAAAAGTCTCCAATGATGTTATAGCTTACATTGCAGTTTTCTCATTACCAATTATAATCAACCAGACAAATTGGTTGATTCCAATCTTATTGTGTCTTTTGTTTTTAGTATTGTTTTATCTTCCTGAAAATATAGGAAAAACAGACTTGTCAATTGTTGCCAATTCTATCGGTGGAGCAGACACAAAAGTATTTATACCATTACTTCTTGGTATGACCTCAAATGAGATATTTATTTTCTTCTTTTTATTTTCTGTTGCAAATATCATCCTGATTTTAAGATATTGGAAGGGAATTCCTCTCTTTATTTCAATACTATTTGGATATATTGGTATTATACTACTTTCATTTTTACCAATTCTTATCAGGATAACATTTGGTGACTGAGTATAGCTTTACCTATACTAACTTTTCGACGAGATGTCTGGGATGTCTTCGAGATTCTCAGGAATTCTTGCGTGTCTTTGCTTGAAACTAAATACTCTATACCCACCCTAAAGAAAGAATTATTAGTTATTATATATTATATTACTAATATTCAATATGAATAGATATATTTCCAATCTCGTTATTAGATAACATTTCGCAAATAAACAAATACATTTATATACTACTATGTTCATTGTGTATATTGTTACTAAGTTGATTCGATTGAGACTTAGAAACATAGAATATAAATCCTCAGGAAGGGAATGGATATCGTGTTGTGCACGACAAATCTCGAATCGAGGAAGATTGTGAATAGTAAAGATATCCCATTTGCAAATGTTTACTATTCTTATATTTTTTATGAAAAATTTTAGGAATTTATGGAAAATGCTAACGAAAATCTTCAAGTTTTAGATATTCAGATGCGTTCGGGTAAAGATTCATATATTGGAATCCTAGTCGGACATATCTCAAGAATGGCATATATAATAGCAAGTGATAAATTAGAACCTGCAAAGACATATTATATGGCTAATCTTATAATTTCGATGGTTCCAGGAAAAGACAGACGAAAAGAACTTACACAAATATTGAAAGAAAAAATTAAGGAAATTAAAGAAGAAAAAATTAAGGAAAATTATCCAGAAAATGTTGCAAAAGACATTGCTCTAACTGCTGCAAGTATTTATATTGTTGGAGATGCAACAGACTTTTTGAATCTTCATCTTGGTATTACGAAGGAAGCAAGAGTAGAAATTGATTTATCTCCAGATATTGCAGAATATTTACAAAAAATCGAAGAACAAAAAGAATATATTTTAAAACTTGAGTATGAAATTAAAACTTTAAAAAAGGACAAATCATGAAATATCCCATAAGAATTGAAGATCATCAATTTTTTGCTAATGAACTTGTTAAAAAAACAACAGCAGGATATAACCAAAATGCAAATGTGTCTGTTATTGGTGGACTTGGAAGAGGAAAAAGCACTACAGGAATTCGTATATGTCTTCAGTGTGCAGAATTACTTGCCAAGAAATTCGGAGGGGTTTGGACTGATTTTTTCAATATGGAAGAAAATTGTGGGATCATGAATATTGAGGAAATTATTGCAGTCAATAAAGTAATGTCTGAAACAAAAAATAAGGTGTTCCTTTTAGACGACGTGTCTCCAACCATAAATGCACGCAAATTTGCAGAAAAATCAAATCAAGATCAGAATACAATTATGACTATTTCTCGTCCTAATGAACATATAATTGTAAGAACATTTCCTCATCAATTCATGGTTGATAAATATGTTCGTCATTTGAGCAACTATATTGTAGAAATGCAAAAACCATATTTTCATCTTGGATATACTTCTGCAAAAGTCTTTGTAATAGAAAGCCAAAGAGATGATAGCAAACCATTAGAAAAATATTTACAGAACAGATTTGGAGAACGATATATGCGTGCTTTTTTTAGAAAACCCCCTGATGATATTATGGAAAGATATAAAGAAAGACGTTCGAAAGCACAGAAAGTACTCGAACAAAAGGCAATAGCATCTCTTACAAAAAACGAAGAAAAAATTAATGCAGTTCCAAAAATGAGAAAGGGAGACATGTATAAGACGATTTATAAAGAATATATGGAAGGAGTATATGGAGAAATGACACTAAAAGAAATTTGTCGACAGAAAAAAGTAAATTATCAATCTGTTCAAAATGCAGCACATCAATAAATATGAAAATCTATACACTTGAAGATTTGATAAAAGACTTAGGAGAAATTCCTTATTGTCAATGTGATTCTAATGAAGGTATGAGTTGTGGTCAAAAGGTTAATGTAGATCCAAGGAGATATATGTTCTACAAGAAACACGGATATCCACAATACATCTATGAACACAGAAATGTGAAAGGTATAAAGAATGGGATGTTCGGTAAAAAACACAAACCCGAAACAATAGAAAAAATGAAACAGAGTTCTCCTCATTTATCTAAAGAAGATCATTGGAATTATAGAAATATAACTCCAGAAAAAACAAAAAAGAAAATATCAAAGTCTACAAAAGAATTTTATGAAAAACATCCAGAAGTATTAGAACATCTAAGTAGGATAAGAACTGGAAAAAATTGTGGTGAACGTAATTCGTCAACTAATATTGAAGTTCAAGATAAGATTTCAAAGACACTAAAAGAATATTATAGTCTCCATCCAGAAGCAATAAAGAGAGGAGAAGAACACCCACAATTTGGGAAGAAAGGAAATTTATCACCACTATTTGGACGACCATCTCCTCGTGGTGCTGGATGGGGAAATGGTAATTATCATCTTACTCCAAACCAGGGGATTGTTTGGATGAATTCTCAATGGGAAATAAAATATGCTTTATATTTAGAACAAAATGATATAGACTACTATTATGAATTTTATGTTTTTGAAATGAATATTGGATATGATACAACATATCGTCCAGATTTCTATCTTCCAAAAACTAACAAATTCATCGAAATTAAAGGAAGAGATAATTATAGTAAATGGGAAGATTGTAATGGAAAACTTAAATCAAATAAATTTAAGAAGGAATTTTGTGAAGAGTTTGAGTATGAAGTTTTATTTGGAAGCGATCTTATTTCTTTAGGAATAGATTTAAATAATAGATTAACAAAAGGAAGTTAAACCATGAACAATGAAAAAATATTAATATTAATTGTAATATTAATTGTTACATTATTATCGGTTGGAGATCTATATAAAGTAGATGTTGATACAGATTATGGATTTTATCAAGTTCGAAATTTAGATAATCTCACCGAAAAGATTTCATATATTAATAAAACACTCGAAATTTATATAGGAGATACGATAGAGTGGATTAATTATGCTGATCCTGATGAAAAATTTACAATTGATTGTTTTGAAATTGTTGATAAGAATACATTTGGTGGAATTTTTTATCATACACTAAGATGGAATTATCAAAAATATTCACACACATTCAATAAGTCTGGAACATATAGAATACACATAGATGAATATCCTCATATAACTTCACAAACAATAATTGTAAAGGAATTATATATATTAAACCCAATATTATTTAATAACAATGAAATATCAAATCCTGAAATTATAAATATATCAATTGTGACACAATTAGTTACAGAAGATCTCACAAGTCCTCCTATAAAAAATACTCCAGGATTTGAATTTATATTTGTAATATTTAGTTTGTTAATTTTAGTAATGAATTATGAAAGGAAAATGTAAAGGATGTAAATATCATAATTAGGAAACGTTAAAATGCAAAACCCACAATTATATACACCGGATCAAAAATTCGATACTCAGATGAATTATTGCAATATGATCATGCAAAAGATACAAGAAATACAATTTTCTCTCCGATTCGGAAAAGGTTGTACTCGTGAATTTTCAAATCTTATATCTCTTTTAACTGATGGAATAATAGACCCGATAAAACCTGATCTGAAAGAAATATCACAAAAATATGAAATTAGAATTAAGGAAATAAGAATAATGAAAGATTATCCTATGGGTACGTTTCAATGGTCTGGTCGCCACAAAGAAAGACATAAGGGAATTCTCATAAATAGAGAACAGAGCGATGCAATACGAGAAATGATCCCAGTAATTATTAATAGACTCGATGTTATGGGACTATTATTATATAGAGACAAACAAACACAAATATAGGTAGAAGGAAAATATGAAATATGAATGTTACAACGGAATAACATAGAAAGCCTATTTCCTTTAGGAATAGGATGAATATGTTCGTGTGTCATATATACCAAAAGTATTATATACTATACTGACATATAGGTATATGTGGAAATACATAATAAT
>Ga0180732_1001474_pt1 | contig 14519 bp, 26 predicted proteins | sample KR11_01MetaG_FD_148674 | JGI IMG/M metagenome (GOLD analysis project Ga0180732, IMG submission 148674) | Groundwater microbial communities from the Olkiluoto Island deep subsurface site, Finland - KR11_0.1 MetaG | ecosystem: Environmental > Aquatic > Deep subsurface > Groundwater | place...
GTTCTTCTTAGGAGAAATTGCAACTAATCTAACTTTATCACTTGATTCTAATTTAGCAATATCCCACCCAAAAGAACCAGCATCTTCCCGAATTTCTCTAGTCTCCTGTCCGAGGCTAATAAATACTCCTTTCTCGCCATGAACACCTGCCCCAGTATAAATAAACTGAAGCATGAATGTAGTCTTGCCAGTTCCAGCTTCCCCACTAATTAGATTAACACTCCCCTGCTTAAATCCTCCCTCGCATAATTCATCAAAACCAGAGATTCCACTAGCTATTCTCTCTCCATCACCCTTTTTCATGTACTACTAAGTTATTTCTGGTTTTTAAAACTTGCCACTTCTACAAATTAGCAAGTTCAGCCAGAGCGGTTTTTTCCATCTCGTGCAAATTAGAGGGAATGATTAAGCAAAATGGTCTCTCTATGTCTTCAGGCAAGTTGTCTAATCTCTCATAATAAATCTTCTTCTTATCAGTCCCCATACTAGAGCACACAAGTATCTTGTCAAGAAAAACTTTTTTATTCCCGCACGCTGTTCTTAACTCCTCTCTGGCTTTCTTAAAATCAAGCCCAATATCCACAAGCAACAAAGTGTGCGCCTTAATCTTCAAATTATCCCTAATTATCTCTGCAAAACTATCCGGAGTAAAATTCTCCTGCCATTTAGGAAGCGAGGCAGTCTTGCCAAACTTGTACATCTGCAGTCCTGTCTCAGAAATTGCATTAAAAATACCAGCATTATGAATTATCTTATATTTTATCTCTTCCTTCTCGCATCTCAGAACAAGCGAGATATGAGTAGTTGCCGCGAGTACGTCGCCATAAACAAGAAGAGCAATATCTTTCTTTCTAGCTTCAAGAACAAATTCTTCTTTTTCCACAAATTCTCTTCCAACCTCTTCAAACTCCCCAGTCTCCTCTCTTAATTCTTCAAGAGTATAAGGAAAATCAACTGTGTAGTTTTCTAAGTAAATCTTCTTGCACTTTTTCAAAGCAGAGAGAGCTTCCCGAGTAAGTGAGTTCAAATTCAAACCTAATCCAATCAGATAAAACATAAAATCACAAGAAGAATATGATTAATAAAACTAACTATCCTTAATCTTGGAGATTAAGCTTTTCTTTTTTCCTCTCCGGATATCCAGCTTAATCTCCTCTTTCCACATATTTCTCAGGTCTGCAGATAAGCTGCAGCACACCCATGCTCCAAAAATATAAGAAATTGCTGCAGCACCAATAGCATAATATTTATCAAACTCAATAAAATGCTGTCTTGCCTGCTCAAAAAATTCATACACCATTTTTATTTTACAAACTTCTTATCAAAGCTTTTATGCACAGAAATTAGAGAAACAATGCAGATATATGCCAGAGTTAAGATTACTGAAAAATCCCTATAAAACACAAGCAATCCCAAAATTAAGCCTGCACTCAACCAAGAAATTAATTTAAACCACCTTCTCCCATTAACAAGCTCCTCCTTGCATAGATAGGCTAGCAAGTATCCAACTGGGAATGATGTTGCAAGCATTAATGCTATTATTAATACAATCATTATTTATCAAACAGGATTGAGTTTAAAAGATTTTGCAATTGAAAAGAGAGCTGACAAAAGCATATTATCTTCTTCTGCCTAATTCATAAACTTCTTTTGGATGGGGGTCATCTGGATGTTCAACTCTCTTCCTGCTTCCAATTTTAATTTTCTTTGGCTTTGTATCTCTAACCCTCTTTAAGGACATTTCTGGCGGTCCTAACAAGTAATCAGTAAGAAAGCATAATCCTCCAAATGCAAAAATTCCCCCGCTAATCATTGTTGATGTAAGATAAAAACCAGCTTCTCTTCCTCTTTTAAGAGATTCTTCTGATATTTGAACAGCTTGTGGTTTTTTTAACTGCTCAGCTATTTCTACAGGATTATATTCAGATAATTTTAAGAAATTTGAAAGAGCATTATAACCAGAATAAAGGGCAGCTGCCCCTGAAATAAGCCATCCTGCAAAACCAAGTTTTTTAATCAAGCCCATGGTTATATTTTTAAACACTTGAAGTATTTAATTTTTATGGAAAATAAAAATATGGTTGAATCAATAAAATCAGGGAAAATATTTATTTATCCAACAGACACAATTTATGGAATTGGCTGTGATGCAACAAATAAGCAGGCAGTTGAAAAAATAAGGCAGATTAAAAATAGAGACAGCAAGCCATTTTCAGTTATTGCTCCAAGTTTTGACTGGATTTATGAAAATTGTATTGTTGATTGTGATTTAGAAAAATATCTTCCAGGACATTACACAATAATTTTAAAAAAGAAAAATCCAGATTTTTTAAAATGGATTTCTGATAATGATACAATTGGAGTGAGAATTCCTGCTCACGAGTTTGTTGAGAATATCAAAGAAGCTGATGTGCCGTTTATAACAACTTCTGTTAATTTATCAGGAGAGAAGTTTGCAACTTGCATAGAAGAAGTTAATAAAGAGATTTTAAATAAAGTTGATGTTATCGTTGATTCTGGGAAGTTAGACGGACAGCCATCTACTTTGATTTTAGATGGAAAAGAGGTAGAAAGAAAGTGAGACTAATAGACATACACGCACATTTAGATAATACGAAATACGAAGACGACCTAGACGAAGTTATAGAAAGATGCAGGGAGTATAATGTTACAGCAGTAATCTCTGGAGTAAATAAAAAAACAAATCGAAAGGTTTTAGAACTGCAAGAAAAATATCCTGATGTAATAAAAGTCACATTCGGCATCTATCCTCTTGATGCCCTTGCAAAAGAGCTCGAATCAGGCGAAGCAACAGGATTTTCTCGAGACACAGAGCCAGTAGACATTGACAAAGAACTTGCTTGGATAGAAAACAACAAAAATAGATGCGTAGCAATTGGAGAAATTGGATTAGATTATAATTGGCCTGAATTTCAAAGCGATGAGATAAAACAAGAGCAGAAAGATAATTTTAAAAAAATTTTAAAGGTTGCTCGCGAGTTGGATTTGCCAGTTATTATTCATACAAGAAAAGCTGAATTAGATTGTGTTGAAATCCTTGAAAAATTAAATATGAAAAAGGTTATTTTGCACTGCTTCATGGGTAGAAAGCATCTCATTAAAAGAGCAGCAAGCAATAAATGGTATTTTTCTATTCCCCCAATAATAACAAGATTGCAGCATTTTCAGACTTTAGTTGAATTAGTTCCATTAGAACAGCTGTTAACAGAAACAGATTCTCCCTATCTTTCTCCTGTTGCTGGAGAGAGAAACGAGCCAGCAAATATCAGAGTAACTATTAAAGAGATAGCAAAAATAAAAAATCTCACTGAAGAAGAAGTAGCAGAGCAAATCTGGAAAAATGCCGCGAGTTTATTCAATCTTTCTTAAACTCAACCAGCTTCCCAGCTTCAATCTCAATTTTATCAGCCCTTCTAAGGTTTTTTATCTGCTTCTTATTCAGAACTTTATAATGCCTGCACGAAGCTAGATATTCTGGAATCTCCCACAAATTCTCTTCCTTAGTTATCCACTCAACTCCAAATTTCTCAATTAAATCAATAGGCATAGAGTACGAGCGCAGTGTTTTTTTCCCGCTGTCAGTAAAATACTCGTGAAAAAAACTCATCACAAGCTCGCGGATATCCCTGTAAACAGGCTCTCTATATCTTAAAACAGCATGATTTGTCTTGGAAACAGCTCCCCATTTGCCATTCTCGCGAAATACCGCAACCACATGGTCAAAATCAGACTGAGTTGCTGTGAGATCAACAACCAGTGCCTTTTTACCCTGTAATTTAAAAGCAAGAGCAGCCAGCATAGCCCCTTCAATGCAGTGGCATTTTCCAGTTTTCAGTACAGCTCTCGGAGAGATGCACGTGTCTCCGTCAGGCTCAAAATTAATTTCAAGTTTATTTAAAAAATCCTGGATTTTCTTTGGCGTGTTAAGTTTTCTCAGGATTTTTAGTTCTTTTCTTGTGAGATTATACATAAACTGAATAAAAGAGATTAGTTATTAAATATATCCAAAATATGCCCTTCATTGCAAAAGTCCATTAAATAATTAAAACAGATATGCCCAATATCTTCAGATAAGGAATAATTACTCTGCAATCACACCAGGATAATAATTGTTCAAACTTAATGTTCAACTCAATAAGTGCAGATTTGTAAATCCCCCGACTACCCCCCAGATAGAGGGGGGTTTGCCTCAGTGCTTCGCACAATTAGTCGCTTTCAGCGAGATAAAAACAGAAAAATACTTCTTTTATCGGACCGAGAAAGACACCAACAAAATTTTAACAAATTTCGTCTAACAAACGATAAGAGGTTTCACTTCGTTACACCCAAATATTTTTCAGTTTTTGATTTTTGAGATGGGGCTAAAAAAAGAAGTTTTATAAAGTCTATTAATATTGTTTACTTATGAAGAAGAGTTTAATCATAGGAATTATTGCAATTATTTTTCTCTTAATCATTGGAGTATATTATTTTTCATTTGTCTATATGTCTGAATCTCAAGCCAGAAAGATTATAGTTGAAAGCTATAATCAAAATCCAACTTCCATATGTAATAGATTTTATGTTGATGATTCTAGATGTCTTGCTTTTACAGAATGTTATATTGAGAAAGCAGTACCTGCTATGCCAAAGAATCTTTTAATTCAATTTGCAAAAGATATCAAAGTAGGAAAGTCCTCAGCAATGGATTCATATTCCTTAGTTAATGGAAAACAAATTGGTCAAGATTGTCTTGCTAAGATATTAAATGTTCCAGACAATGTGAATATAAATTTAATAAATGTGGAGTAGGGATTATGGAAACTTTTATCATAATAGGAATTCTTGGATTCATTATTGTATTTATTTTATTTATCTTCGTAGCTATATGGGCTCTTCGTAAATATTATGGGGTTAATGATAACTCTTTAAAAAATGTTCAAACAGCTATTAAAAGTAAAACTAATTTATTGCCTCTAACTTTTTATCTTAAAAGCAGAGGGTGGGGATTATCTTGTTTAAGGATTCCTTTCGGACTTAGAACTGGCGGACCCCAACTTACTGCCAAAGTAGAATTAACAGATGATAAAATTATTTTGACTTGGATTAAAAGAGAAGAATTGTCTTATTCTCAATTGAAACTAGTAGATGTTTACAATTTTGGCATAGCTCGGAATATAATTTTCCATGTTAAAGGAAGAATTTCAACAAGATACGGAAATATTGTTAAAAAAGAATTGCTCGCAGAAGTTCTTAAAATTCTTCAGTCTAAAGGTGTGAAACTTTCTAGAAGAGCTGAAAAGATATTAAACAGTTAAAATAAAAATCTACGCCCCATCTCAACCTTCTTTTTAGAAAAAAGAAGCAAAAAATCGGCAAACCCTCTTTATTTATTGGGATTTACTGGCGTCCCGCCATCCACAAATCTGCACTTACTCTTCGGAATTTTTTGCTTCGCAAAAACCGCTTGCAGCTATTCCTCGTCCCTAACGGGAGTATTTAACAGCACTTAAAAGACTCCACTCCGTTGCACTCGTTCCGTCCAAATTCAAAATTTGTGGGATGCCTCAAATTTTGAACTTCTTTTAATCGCGATGTTATATGAAACTGCAAGTTCGCGCCTGATTTCATTTGCTTTGAAGATTTTTCAGTCAAAGAAAAAATCATCATTTATAGCTTCAGAATGCGCAAGAATGTCAGTAGCAGTAACTATTCCGACTAACTCTCCCTTGCTGAAAACAGGCAGCCTCTTTATCTTGTTCTGAGCCATAATCTCTGCAGCATCTTCAACACTATCACTCTTGTCTATGCTTATAACTTTCTTGTTCATAACCTCAGAAACCTTTTTCCCAAGATTAGAAACACTCTTCAAGATATCAGACTCAGAAACAATTCCAGAAACTTTATCTCCCTTCATAACAATCAATCCCCCAACATTCTTGTCAGACATAATCTTGGCAGCCTCTTTCAGGCTAGTCTTCTCCTCAATTGCAAGGGCTTTATTCATAATCTCGCTTATCTTCATCTTACAAATCAGAAATCTGTTTAATCATGTGTTTAATTCCAGTGCTCCCAAAACCCCGGTCATACCTGCTAGAAACAGGCAAACTCTTAACCTCAGTTATCTTTACCTTTTTAACAGGAATAACTATCATCTGCGCAACCCTCATCCCCTTTTCAATTTGCACGCTTTCTTCCCCAAAGTTTATCAGAACAATAGAAATCTCTCCCCTATACGCAGGGTCAAATGTCCCAGCAGCAGTGTGAACATTCATCTTAGTTGTGATTCCTGCTCTGTCCCGAATCAACCCAACACAACCTTCAGGTATCTCAATCGCCAGCCCTGTCCTGACTGTCTTCTGTTCAAATGGCGCAAGATTAACAGTCTCATTAGCTCTTATATCAAACCCAACATCACTCTCAAGCGCATATTCAGGCAGAGAAACATCGTGAAAAAATCTCTTAACCTTCAAGACACTTTCAATCTTAGCCTCTTTTTTCATAATCCTACCAAGAAAGATATGTTTAAAAAGTTAATCCTCAAGCCACTTGAATCTTTTTCTTGCCCAAGAATCATATAATGCAATACCCGCATGCTCTGCAACCGAAAACAAAGAATTTCTCTTTCTCATTGCAGCAATAAACCTCCCTGAGTTAATTTTTTCTTTTAAAGAATCTCTTAAACTATCCTCACTTGAAAAATCTAGTTCAGTCTCAACATGCCCGTTTCCTAAATCTCTTTTATTATGAGAATCTGAAACAGAAATTCCATTTAATCCGTGTCTAAAAAGCTCTGTAAAATCTTCTCTAGGCACAATTTCAAAATTAGCATTGAACTGTTCATAACCCTGAAAACTTGCAGAATTCTCAACAAGGTTTTTTATTCCCACCCCCTGAAGATTTTTGTAGTGGTCAGCAATTGCAACTGCCCCGAGATTAGCTATCTGTTTTAGTGTCTCTTTCAAGCCCAATCCACTTGGAATTCTTCTGAAGCTGTCTCCTGCCAGAGCTAAAACATGCCCCTGCAAAGTAGGAATCTCCTGTCCGCGTATTACTCTAAACACGCTCTCTTCATCTGTAAACGAAAGCGCATTTCCAATCTCTCTCATGAGCCTGTATCTCCCCAAATGCCCTCTTGCAGAAGCTGCAAACTCCTCAAATCTTATATCCTCAAAATTAACAAGAGCTATCCCATCAAGTTTGGCGCTCTTAACAGCCCCGATAATGTAATCTGCATCTCTCCCAGCTCTCTCTAAGCTATATCTTCCCTGTTCCCATGTTGTGAACAAGTGCGTATGCAAATCATATCTTGCCATGTTAATATATCAGAACTTACTGAGGTTCTTCACCCCAATAATCTAAACTCCCCCAGATTTATAAATTTTTTTATAAGAAATCTAAAGCAGCCCTTCTTCACTGTCTTCTGCAGATTCTTTCTTTTCATCTCCAGATTCCTGCTTCATATCATCCAAGCTAATGGAATTTATCATCTCTCTGAACTCAAGAAACTTCTCTGCAGGTATTCTAGTCCCGCTCTTAGTAAAACCAGTATATTTTTCACTTGAAACAAACTCGCGTATAGTAAGCCCCTTCTTTCCTCCATAATCATCAATTCTCACAACAATGTCTATCTCAGAATTCTTTGCTATCTTGCCAACATCTTTTTCCATTCTTATATTTTTTTTATTAGTTTATATACTTTGCTATACTCTCATCAGCCTGCTTGTCTCACCCCGCCCCATAGCAAACACGCGTGGAGAGAAATTAGACCTCTCTCTGATAAGCCTGGATACTGTGCTAAAAGCAATTTCTGGAGTATTATTTGTCTGGCTTAGATGCGAAAGAAGTATGTTCTTAAGCCTGTGATTCCCATGTTCAAGCAGCAATAAACCTGCCTGAGTATTAGACAAGTGCCCGGAATCACTGGAAATCCACTTCTTCAGGTGCCAGGGATAGGGTCCGTTTTCAAGCATTGCAATGTCATGATTAGCTTCTAAACACAAGAGATTAGAATCAGAAACACTATCAACCACATTATTGCAGCACCTGCCCAAATCAGTTATTATAGAAACCTTTCTCCCATTAAAAACATTATATGACACAGGATCACTCGCCCTATGAGACTTAGAAAATGCTTCAACACTAATCTCTCCAAGCTTAACAGTCTCATCATTCTTAATAGTGTTTATCAAACTCTCATCAGAACATAAAAAACCGCTCTTAGCTGTCTTTTTAGTTGCAAAGATAGGAATATTGAAATTGCGGGAAAATACATCTGCCCCCCGTAAGTGGTCTGTATGCTCATGAGTTATAAAAACACCCCTAATCTTTCCAGGACTCCTCCCAATCTTTCCAAGTCTCTGGACAATCTGCTTGCACGAGATTCCAGCATCAACTAGTATCGCACGATCTCTGTTTTCAATATAAAAACAATTCCCGCTGCTCCCCGAAGATAAAACTGATAATTTCATTTGTATATTCCATCAAAAAATCTTATTGTTTGCTCAACTTCTCAATCTCTCTTTTCTCTTCTTCTATTCTCTTCTCAATCTCTTGAATCCTGCTTGCATTCTTCATTCTAGACAACTCTGTTTTAGCCTGTGCCAGTTCATTCTGCATCTCGAGCAATCTAATCTGAAGCGCAGAACTCTCTCCAGGAGTTGATGGTGGACTAGATATTCTCTGAAATCCCTTGCTGTTTCCCTCATAAGAATCAAACGAAGATCTCCTGAAAATCTTAATTAGCACAAAACCAACTAGAGAGACAAGAACAATTACCCCGACAATATAATACATTAGATTAGACCTAGGATTTCCCTTAGCTGTAACTGCAAAACCAGTCAGAGACTCATTGTTAGTCTTAGCACTCTCTTCCACAACCGTGCTCTCTTGGATTAATTCCTCACTCGCCTCTTCTGTAGAATTCTCTATAGCTACTTCCTCTGCTTCTAGATAGTTCTTTGACACCATTCCTGGAATAACCTGCAAGTAGAGTGGAGAGCCTGTTTCAAAAGGTTCTTCATCAAACTTTTCTAATAACAAGATATTATTTCCCTCTTGCAGCTGGACTCTTAACTTGATTTGGTTGTAGTCTCCTGTAAAACTCACAGAGACAAATGCCTCTTCTCCAGAGTTAATGTGATAACTATCATACAATCCATAAACTTCTGCAGGATTTAAGATAAAGATACTCACCCTTACATTCTTTAATGTTTTAACATTAATTTCAGTAGTTGCAGCACTCACAAAAGAGCATGCTAGCATGACAAAAACCAAGCCAAGCATGACTCCACACCTCATTTTCATAGGTTTACTTCGAATTCAGTATTTATAAATATTTCTCAAAACTAAAATTAATGCCAGTAAATTGAAAACACCCGCACCACACCCTATTCAAAGGTGATACATTATTTACCAATAATTGTTTGTTTGACTATTTGACATTGTTTATAGCAAATACAACCGGAATTAGATTCGTTATAAAACGAATTATCAGCATTTACTTCTCTGCAAATATCAGCACAGATTCCAGAGTTACTTGAAGGAGTGAAAGAGTTAGACCAGCGATTAACAATAAAGTGGAATAACAAGTTAATTAGAAATAGCGATACAAGAATACCCAAAACAATCAAAATTATTTTTAATGTCTTATTTAGACAATAAAGCTATAAAAACATTATTGTAATAAATGCTCAAACCGAGAGTAGGACGCCCACACCCAACTCACAAACCCGCTCGTAAATAAAAAAAGAAATAAACTCTCGCGGCTTTGTTCGGAGTCGAACAATCGTGGTAACTCGACTCCAGCATATTTGTGGTATGCTATCTCGCTTCTCTCAATAGCATTTACGCCCACACAAAAAATTTCCAGTTCTCAATCTGTATTATTTTACCATGAACTGGAAATTTTTTCCCAAGAGTTCGAACTTGTTTAACAAGTTCGACTGTGATTATAATTGGGGATTTTTCAATCCCCATTACGCCCACACCAAGAGTCGAACTTGGAAATCCTTGCGGAAAACAGATTAGCAATCTGTCGCCGTACCGTTGGGCCATGTGGGCTGAGCAAAAAAGCCACGAATAAACAACTTATAAACCTTACGAGTAAAGCGAGTAAGTGTTTGCCTTTGGAAACCTTTCTTAAAGGTTTATTATAAATCTTACTAGAGTTCTAGTCTCTACAAACCCCTCTTTCTATAAACCTCTTTCAAATCCCTGATATAGTTCAGAGCAGAAAATGCCCCGATTATACCCGTAGTTATCGCAAAAGGCCACGCAATGCTCATCTTAAAAACTATTGCTGGCAGTGCAATTGCCTGCAGAACAGTAGTTGCCTTTGCAATATGAGTGGCATGCGGAGTCCAATGCTTGCTTAAGATAAAATAGGCAACAGCAAAAGGAAATCCAACAATCTCCCGCGCAAGCATAATAAACATCTGGTATATCTGCTCTCTGCCAAAATACCCAGTCATCGGGTAGTGTACCATAAAAGAAATAACAGTTGCAACAAGCAGGAATCTGTCTGCAAACTGGTCATATCTTCTTCCAAACTCTGTCTTCATATTCCAAATTCTAGCTATATTCCCATCAATAGCATCAGTTATCATCCCGATAACAAAAAGAACAGCAATAGAGAATATGCTTACATCAGTGAATACAGCATAAACTATCACAAAAGTGATTATCACTCTGAGTGTAGTGAAGAAATTCGGCCAGTTTACTATTCTCTCTTTTTGCTTCATTGTAACTTAGGCAAGATACCCCTGCCTTCAGGTTTAATTTTTGAATTTGTTTTATTATTTTGTTTTCTCATGGCATCCTTGCGTAATGATACATCGGGCTTTAGCCCGAAGAGGTTCATTTTTCTAAAATTTTCCCAGCTCGTTTAATCACAAACTTCTTCTTTGCTTCGTGAAGTTTGGGAGACAGAGAATTCTCAATTCTCTGTATCATTTCTTTTTTCAAGCCAATGAAAACTCCCCCCTCTTTTCCCCGAACATAAGTTGCCTCTCCTGGCTTTACAATCTTGTTTAAAGCATCAAGTTCAATATCAACATGAGTTATTCTTGCATTGCTCTTGCCTTTCTCGTGAATATAAACATCAGCCTTCCCAATCAATTTCTTCCCATAACCTTTTCCACTCATCTAAACCTCTTTTGTAAACTTATTTAGAATTTTACTTCTTCTAGTTAGAATTCCATCTTCAGGACAGAAGTCCTTATTCTTGTAAATAAGATGAAACTCACTCTCTCCAACTAAAATATTCAGAACTATAAAATGATGAACTAAATCTGATAGAACTATTCCCAAGCCAAGATTAAACAAAAATCTCTCAAACATCCCGCTGAATGCAAGAGAGACTGGCACAATCAACAATCCGAGGAATAAGTGATGCCAGTGAAATTTGTATCTCCCCCACTTCTTATTAAGGCTGTTAGAATAATAATCCCTGCTCTGTCTATGAAACCCAAATCTCATAATCAGGGTAGTAATCTCTACAATCATCAGGCTTATCAAGATTATCTTTATGCTTATCATCTTCCCTCTTTTTCATTAAAAATAGCGGGGGCGGGATTTGAACCGCGCGACCTCAGGGTTATGGGCCATTCGCTTTGTTTTCACAAATCTGCGAGCTAACCAGGCTGCTCCACCCCGCTATATACTATCTCCCCGATTTTCACTTATAAACCTTTCTCTTGCAAAAAAGGCATTGCTCTCTCAATGTAAAGCTTATTAGAACTCCCAACAAGACTAAACCATTTTTTAAGCTCATATTTTCCGCTTATCCTTATCTTAATCTTGCCCTTCTCTAATTCTTGAATTTTGTAATTAAAACCTGCTTCATTTAGGATGCTAATAAATTGATTTTTTGCAGGGCAAGGGCAGACTCTAATCTCAATTCTGGGATAACTTATTCCGTTGTTGTTAAAGACAGTCACAGAACCATCAGTGTCAAATAATCCTCTTAGAACAAGCAAGCCGAGTTTTCCCTTAGTGTAATCTCCTGGGATTTCCATATTTTCCCACTTAGGAGAGATTTTAAGCCCAAGAGAGTCTAATGCGTAAAGAACCTTTTCTTTCTTAAAAACTCTTATGTCCACCGCATTTTCTTTTTTCTTAAAGAAAATCTTAGGTTCTTCATCAAGAACGTTCTCAATGAGTTTTGCAACATATTTAGCGTATTCTTTATTTCTTGAGTCGAGAGTAACTTTTAACTGGTGCATTCGCTTTTTCTTACCCTCCTGTTCAAAGTCGTAAATCCCAATACTGCCATCTCCCAGCATGATTCCTATAAACTCAGCTATTTTATCCTCTTTTTCCATCCCTAAATTAAGCATTTCTAGATATTTAATTTTTTCCAATGCGTATATTTAAAAAGAAAATTAATCTAACCTGAAAATGGAAAGATTAGAGAAAGTACATCTAAAGTTGGGAATTGACGACGCAGGCAGAGAATAACTTTTAGTTGTTCGCCTATAGGCCCAGTCATAGGCCCAATGGTCCTAGCTGGATGCTTAGTTGATGAAGAAATTGAAGAAGAATTCAAAAAATTAGGGATAAAAGATTCTAAACAGATTTCACCTAAAAAGAGGCAAGAACTATCCCAGATAATAAAAGAAAAAGCCCTCGCATTTGAAATAACTTTAACATTTCCTAATGAAATTACAGAAAAAAACAAGAACGGGGTTAATTTGAATACAATCGAAGCTCAAAAAGCAGCAGAGATTATTAATAAAGTAAATAAGGCACAAGGAAAAATTCTAGTCTATATTGACACTCCAAGCCCAAATCTTAAGGCATGGCAGAATGTTCTTGAAGGCTATATAGAAAATAAAGATAACTTAGAAATTCACTGCGAACACAAGGCAGATCAGAATCATGTCTCCTGTTCAGCAGCAAGCATTTTAGCAAAAACAACACGAGATGCAGAAGTAGAAAAAATAAAAAAGCTAGTTGGAGTTGATTTCGGAAGCGGATATCCAAGTGACCCTCTAACCTGCAAATTCCTAAAAGAGTATGCAGAAAAACACAAGCATGACGGAATTTTCAGAGAAACCTGGAGCACTTGGAAACAAGTTTGCGCTAAAAAAGAGCAGAAAACACTGGATTTCTAAGGTTGAGCAACTGCTGTCTCAGCAGCATATTTTGTATTATCCCTTATCTCAAACTGATGCCCTTGCCTTTGAAAGCCCTCGAGCTCTTCTCTTGCTCTATCATAAACTCTCCTGTCAACTCTAGCTAAATCAGAAATTGCCTCTGATCCAAACTGCGCCGTCTCTAATTTGGGTCCGTACTGTCTCCCGCCAGACCATGAATCTATGCCAACTTCTTCTCTTGAACTAGCCAAAATAGCCCACCCATCTAACACCTTATCTACATAAGTAGTTACCCTAATATGCCTTACTACCTGGGGATGTGGGGAAAATGGAGGATTCAGGATTATATTAAAGTAATATTCACTTACATTGCCCAATAATTCTCTATTTCTTGAGGGTCTCTCGCTTAGATGCATCTCCTTCATTCAAAAAACATCAGAATTGGTTATTTAAGCATTATCGTATTTGTGTACATACCTGGATTTCTAAACCAGTTTATAAAATTTCAACAATTTCTCCAATATCTTTTTTTAGGGAATAGAGCATTGGAGGCCTGTGAGAAACATTTTTTTTCATCTCCTCTTTCTTCAAAATATCTAAAGATAGAATCTTTTTTGCAAAATTTCTTTTATCAAACTTCTTGTCAAAAATAATCTCATAAATCTTCTGAATTTGGCCTATAGTAAACTTTTCTGGCAATAGTGAGAAAGCAACTGTTGTGTATTCAAATTTCCATTTTAATCTTTTTAATGAATAATCAAGTATCTTCTTATGGTCAAATGCAAGCTGGGGAATCTTTTTTACAGAGAACCACCGAACTTCTGAAACATCTGTTGCAGCATTAAGTTTTATTTTTTCAGAATTTATTAAAGTCATGTAAGCAACTGTAATAACTCTTCCTCTTGGATCTCTCTTAGGATCTCCAAAACTATACAATTGTTCAAGATAAACATCTTTAACTCCAGTTTCTTCTTCTAACTCTCTTTTTGCAGCATCTTCCAGAGATTCATGAATTCTAACAAATCCTCCTGGAATTGCCCATTTATCTTTAAAAGGCGTAATACCTCTTTTAACTAACAAAATTTTCAAATCATTATTTTGTATTGTATAAATAACTATATCTGCCGTAACAGAAGGTTTCTCATATTTATGGATGTTATCTTCCATAGTGTTCATAAAACAATAAGGTATTTAAAGTTTTATTCTTTAAACTAGATATGATAACAATGCTTTTTCCTGGAAGACATCACATGCTAACTAAGTTTCAATATAGTTACCTAAGAAGCATTATTGATCGAGGAATTAATAGAGAGAAAGTTGATAGGATAATTTTTGCAATAACTTCTTCAGACCATGCTAATACTAGAAGGAATCCTATTCCACTTTATCTGCGAGTTTTAGCTATAGAGAAATTTTCAAGAG
>Ga0180732_1001475_pt1 | contig 14504 bp, 12 predicted proteins | sample KR11_01MetaG_FD_148674 | JGI IMG/M metagenome (GOLD analysis project Ga0180732, IMG submission 148674) | Groundwater microbial communities from the Olkiluoto Island deep subsurface site, Finland - KR11_0.1 MetaG | ecosystem: Environmental > Aquatic > Deep subsurface > Groundwater | place...
ACCTCTTTAAGAGTAGTTTTAAGTTGTTCTTTAAACTTTGCTTCTTCCTCTTTGCCCTTCGTCTCAATAGACTCTAAAAAACTCTTGGCGTCTGTTGTTTTGAGTTTACCCTCAGCTTCAAGTTTTTTAACTTCAGCTTCAACTTTTTCTTTCAAAACCGCCACTGCGCCTATTCCTGTGTAGATTAAATCTTTTAACATGAGATACTCCTTATTTTAAAACTATTATAGTCTGAACAAGCTTTTATTTGTAGTGCTTTTTTGTCAGCTCATAAACTCCAGTAAGGCATTGAGATCAAGAGGCTTCGAGTAAAGGTAGCCTTGGTAGATATTGCAGCCCATCTCTTCTAAAATCTCTTTATGTTCAATTTTCTCAACACCTTCGGCAATGGTCGTGAGATTTAAAGCATTACTGAGGGCCAAAATAGCTTGAACTATAGCTCTGTCTTCTTCATCTTTTTCAAGATCCATAATGAACGCTCTATCTATTTTAAGGCTATCTAATGGCAATTTTTTCAAGTACGCCATTGAAGAGTATCCTGTTCCAAAATCATCTATCGAGATTTTTATGCCGAACTCTTTTATCTTTTGCAAAATAGGAACAACGCTTTGGATATTCTCCATGATGGCAGTTTCAGTGATTTCAAACTCAATTTTTTCCGTAGCGATAGCAGACTCTCTCACGATAGCAACAACATCCTCATAAAAGTCACTATTCTCTAGCTGCTTTCCTGAGACATTGATGGCCATTGTGAGCGAAGGATTTATTGAATGGATAACTTTGAGTGCACGAAGTGCTTCTTTGATGACCCACAAACCTATGTCGTAAATATACCCTGACTCTTCCGCTATAGGGATAAATTTATCCGGAGGGACAAATCCTAGGACCGGATCTTGCCATCTAATAAGTGCTTCAAGACCTTTGATCTGTTTCTCGATACAAGAATATTTTGGCTGATAATTGAGCGTGAAAGCTGCGCTTGATGTAGCATATCTGAGTCTTGTATCTATCAAAAGACGCTCTTTTGCAGACTTATTCATCTCATCGGCAAAAAATTTAAAGTTATTTTTTCCTTTTGCTTTGGCTGCATACATGGCGGTATCTGCGTTTTGCATCAGCAGCGTATATGAGGTAGCATTTTCAGGAAAAAGACTAATCCCGATACTCCAACCTACATTTATCTCTTTGCCTTCTACCACCAAAGGAACTCTTACATCTTCTATAATCTTGGAGGCAAGCTGAGAGATACTTAAGCTCTTTTCATAAGGCGCTAAAATGACAAACTCATCACCGCCAAGACGCGCTGCAATGCAATCTTGCGATATTGCAGAACTAATTTTTTTACTCACTTCTACCAACACTTTATCTCCGAAGCGATGTCCCAAAGAGTCATTCACCCATTTAAAATTGTCCAAATCCAAAAAAAGCATCGCAAAGGTTTTATTGGAGTAGTGTGAAGACTTTATAAAACTCTCCACCTCTTGTTCAAAAAGTTTTCTATTGGGCAGCTTTGTCAAAAAATCATAAAAGGCAAGTTGCTGTATAGTTTTTTCTCTATTTTTCATCTCCGTAATGTCATGAGAAATCGCTATATAGTTGACTATTTTATTCTCTTTATCTCGTACGGCGACTATAGACTGAAATGCAGCGTAGAGGGTGCCATCTTTTTTCCTATCCCATATTTCACTCTGCCAAAATCCATCTTCAACAATACCCTTCCACATGGTTTGATAAAACTCTTTATCGCCCCATCCTGAACTCAAAATTTTCGGATCTTTTCCAAGTACTTCATGAGCTGAATATTGAGTCAATTTTTCATAAGCGTTATTTACGGAGACGATTTTATTTTCTGCATCGGTAATAACAATAGCATCTGTAGAGTATTTAAAAACATTTGAGGCGAGTTCAAGCTCTTTTTCGTATATGACTGTCTTTGTAATGTCATGAACAGTACCTATGGAACGCACAACATTGCCATTGTCATCTAGTTTGTGTATGCAGCGCTCTTCTACATATTTGAGTTCATTTTGCTTGGTTAAAACCCTGTGAACGATACGGTAAGAACTCTTATCTGCTACAGAGTTCATATAGGCATTGTTGACAAGGTCATGATCGTCTGGATGGATATGTTTTAAAAAAGATTCATAAGTGGCGCCAAACTCTTGTGGCTCAAGACCAAAGATTCTATAAACTTCATCTGACCAGTAAAGAGAATGATGGACTAAGTCCAATTCCCAGTGTCCTATATTGGCAAGTCGCTGCGCTTCTTTAAGATTTTTTTTTCTTTCGTTGAGTTTAATTAATAAATCATTAAGTTTTCCGGCATCTTCTTCACTGACTTTGTATCCCAAGAGTGAGCCATCACTCTCTTTTATAGGATCTTTGAAAAAATTAGAGATATTTTGAAGTTTAATATCATTACCAGCCATACACATTCCCTTTTTTTCGAAAATTATACTTAAAAAGTCTCATTTCTTAAAGGAGCTTTGCTATATCTGCTTCTATCTGAGCAGGCGTTCTTGATGGCGCGTAACGCCCAATTACTTTGCCCTCACGGTCCACTAAAAACTTTGTAAAGTTCCACTTAATTATCTCCGAACCCATAAGACCGCTTGCGTTTGCTTTTAAGTATGTGTAGAGCGGATGCGTATTTGCTCCGTTGACGTCTATCTTTGCAAACATATCAAACGCAACTCCAAACTTACTCATGCAAAAGTTTTTAATCTCTTCCTCTGTTCCCGGCTCTTGTGAGAGAAACTGATTGCACGGAAAACCTAAAACGCTGAGTCCTTTTTCATTGTACTTCTCATGAAGTTTTTGAAGACCTTCGTACTGTCCTGTGTATCCGCAGTGGCTAGCAACGTTTACAATGAGCATCACTCTGCCCTTGTATTTATCAAGTTTCACACTTTGTCCGTCTATATTTTTAACTTCTATATCGTAAATATTCATAGCCTCGCCTCCAAAAAGTTGTGTCATGAGCAGTAAAAGCATCAATAACTTTTTCATCCTCTGCCTCCTAATATTTTTTGTGTCACTTCGTGTCTATACGCAAACATTTTAGCCAATTCATGGACAATAAAAAAGTCAAACAAGCTTCCAATAAAACCAAAAGGAGCTTCATAATGCACAACATCTTTAAGTTCGCAAAGCCCGTTTGATTTTTGCGTAAATATATGAGAATGTTTCCAGTACTTAAAAGGTGATTTGAGCGCTAAATCTACAAGTAAATGGGGCTCCTGAACTTTCTCTATTTGAACTTCCCACATGATGGGGATGAAATTTTTCACGGTTTTAAGCTTTAAAATATCTCCCTCTTTTGGAGTAAAAAGCTCGCCAATGAGCGTAACTTTTGTATCTTTTGGAGTGATTGCTTTGAGGTTATTTAAGTCAAGATGAAAACGAAACAGCTCCTCAAGAGTGCAGGCAATCAGCGAAGTTTTTTCATATGTTTTCATTTTTTTCTCCTGTGTTTAGTGGTTTGGGATTTCCCAAATGTTTTTATATTGTTCGTTATTTAGTTTCACAAGCTCTAGTTCTTCTAAAAATTCATACAACTCTCTCCATCTCGCTCCATCAGCTTTGATGTCCGTCTCAAAACGCGTCAAAGTGTCAACAATTATTTTGTCCATTAAAGGCGATTTATCTTGTTTTGAGTAATCATAAAAAATACTCTGCGCTTCAATAGGACGCGTTTTTAGATAGCTTGCCATTTCATTTGTAACTTCTATAAACTTGCAAAGCTCTTCACCCTTTTTGTCAATAATATTTTGTGAAGTCATAAACTCAAGCGCTGAAAAGTTCGGGTAAGGCGATTCAAACTGGTCTATGAATAGGTTCTCAAAACCTTCCATCTCGGCCTCTACACCCTCAAAGTTGTAAAAACAGAGCCAAGCACCATCAAAACTCTCATCGTTTTTCATGTTGTTAATGTGCCAAAAATCGGTCTCGACAAACTCTACATTTTCTCGCTCTATGACAAAGCCGTTTTTCTCGCCATAGCGTTTGATGATTTCAAAACCTATCTTATTTGTTACGGGATTTGACGCCGGAGTGGTTATTTTTATTTTCCCGTTTGCTCTGAGTTTTTCGACTCTATCCGCACGAATCATAACACCGCCGCGTGTCTCAAAAAAACATCCCAAAGACTTGATGCCATCAAAGTGGTGCTCAAACAAATGCAGCGGCTCATTACAATGAATGTCAATAGCACCAGCTTTTAACTCTTCAAAACCGTCATAATGTTCTTTTGGCTCTATTATCTCTACATCAAGCCCTTTTTCTTTGTATTTTCCGCTTACAACACCAGCTATCATTGGTAAATGGTCAGGGTTTAAAAACCACTCTAACGAAATTTTAATCTTCATTTATAATCTCCTAAACTTTTTTACTGTTTCGAAAATTTTAGCCCCAAACGCAATGAATTGGTATGCTTAAAATGTTAGTTGGTGTTCTCTTGCCCCCATGCTCCGCGTGGGAGTATATATATCTGCTTTACTTAGTTATGTGCATTATTTAGTGATATGCATTCCCATCGGGACGATGGGAACGATGGAAATTGCAGATAGTAAGCTTTTCATAGACACTCTCTCATGGAAAAATTGAAGCGAATTTTACTCTGAATTAGATAAAAAGGGATTTTAAGAAGTTTGGAAGGGGCTCTTAAAGAGGGAATGAAACCTCTTTAAGATACTAAACAGGAAGGTCTGAATAGAAATTATTTCAATCTATATTGTAAACCGGTAAATACGCGTGTCTCTAAGTCGTCATTGCGGCTGTTTGCGTTTGCTGAATCATATGTATGACCATCATATACTTTTAATAAACTTACAGTCGTATAGAAGTTCAAACGGTTTGTCAAATAGTAACGGAATGTACTATCCAAACTGTTTGTAGTTACATCTTCAACATCTTTGACACTTGAGTTGTCATATCTGTAGTTCCATGCATTTTCCCAGTCGATCATGTTAGAGATTTCATACGTCAAACTCATGCTGTTTGTAAAGAGGTGTCCTGTCTCTTTATCGCTGTCACCAACCATCAGAGTGCTGTATTTTGCTATATTGTAAAACTGTAGCTGATAACCGATAGGCAGACCGTACTCAAATGCCATATCAAAAGTCGGATCATTTGTTGTACCATCATAGCTAGACATAATTTTACCAAGACCCGCACGCACTAACCAACCATGGTAACGCGCTGCAACTCGCTCTTCAAATAAAATCTCTTCGATACGAACAACACCAAAAGCGCCAAGTGCGCCGTCTTGCTCAAGAACACCGCCCTCTTTTAGGACTTTTTCCATCGCTTCAAACCAGTGTTTTTTATACTCTACCGGTCCATATTTGCTATAGTACTCAGGCTCAAGTTCGATAAGCTGCGCTAACTTCATCATAGTATCATCATCAATCTCTTTTGTAATGATGTTGTATGTTTTGAAATCTTCAGCGATACGAAGCGCTTTTGCCAATGATGTCGCATTATAAACACGTCCATAACCAACACCCACGCCTACTTTAGCATAAGGATTTTCTGCATCTTCCATCGTTGAAATACTTGCATTGTTCTCATCTACTTTAAGATATTTGTCCGCATATGCTAATTCAGCAGAACCATAGTAGAAGAAATCTTCCGTATCGCTAAAGTATTTGTCGAAATTACCATCAACTGTTACTTCATAGTTTGACTCGGTAGAGCTGTTTGCATCTTCTCCTCTTGAGATATCTGCCTCAGCATTTGCTCTGATATTCCATGCATATGGCAAGGTAAATTTACGCGCTTGGTAGTTCGCACCAAATACACCGTTGTAACTTGTCTGATCTTGGTTTCCGTCTTCAAGAGCAAATTGTGCGTTTACATACGCTTCATCAAAAAAACTGTCTGTCGGTTTATAATCCGTCATGTCTAGTGCCATAGCCGAAGTTGCTAAAAAACCTAGTGCTATAAGTGAATAACTCATTTTTTTCATTGTCTATCTCCTTACTTTTATTAAAGTTCGGAATCATACAAGAAGATTTTTTTTAAATGTGTGACTTAAGTATCACTCAAAAGATACTATTCTGGTATCAAGGCGTGTTCGCACTGTTTTATAAGCGCGTTGAGATCTTTTACCTTATGTTTTCCTTTATCTGTTTCAAGGATTTGATTTTTTTTGAGTTCCTGAAGGTTGCGGCTGATGACAGTGCGCACAGAGCCAAGCATCTTTGCAATGTCCTCTTGGGAAAGATTGTTGATAAGTTCTATCTCGTCATTCTCCGCATCCTCCGTATCGATATTTCTGAGAATCAGTTTGGAGAGTCTCGTAACCGTATCAAAAAGGGCCAAATCCGAAGCATTTTCTTCCAAAAAGCGCATGCGTCTTCCAAGATACGGCAAAAATATTTTGTTAAATTCGGGAGTGACGGAAAGAAGTTCACGTGCTTTGACTATGTCGATGCGTAGTACATCCGTATCTTCCAAAGCTTCAAAAAGAGCGTAGTGCTCCTTTTGGTCTATAAAAGAGAGGACATCAAAAACATCTCCCGGATTGAGCAAATAGACGATATACTCTTTGCTTGTAAGAAGGTTGATTTGTGAAATCTTGATACGCCCGCCAATGACTAAATGAAGCCACTGTAGCCTGTCATCTTCGTCTATCACCGTTTTTTTTGGAAGAAATTTATACTCCATTGAATCAAACAACATACGCTTAAATTCAGACGATGTATCTTTAAATAACGGCGAATTAGCAATAACAGAAACATAATTATCATACTGTATCATAAAGACCTCTTTTATCAATTCAAGTAAAAATGGAATTATATCTCCAAATTTTGAACTCTATGTCAAAGAATCGTTATAATTTCAAAAACGCAAGGATAGATTTGCAAACAGATTACGAACTTATAGTACTTGGAAGTGGTGCAGCGGGCATGATGGCGGCGATTGTTGCTGCACGCAATGGCAAAAAAGTGCTTCTTTTGGAAAAACTCTCAAACATTGCCTCAAAGCTCAAGGCCACGGGCGGCGGGCGTTGTAACCTTACAAACACACTCTCCAATGAAGATTTTATGGCGCGTTTTGGAAGAGACGGGCGTTTTATGCAAGACGCTCTGACAGCACTTGACTACAAGGCTCTGCTTGCGTTTTTTAAAGAGATTGGCGTTGAGACGCATGCGCCTGACGGTTACAGAGTTTTTCCCACTTCTCACAGCTCCGCGACCATCATTGATGCACTTCGTGATGAGATGCAAAGATTGGGTGTCACTCTGCTGCGTTCGCAAAAAGCACTCAAAATCCTTGCAAACGAAAACCAAACGCAAGGTGTACAAACGCAAGAACAGACTTTTTATGCGCCCAATGTCGTAGTTGCTACCGGAGGACTTGGTTACCCGGTTCTTGGGGCTGAGGGTGACGGCTACACTATGGCCGCCGAGCTTGGACATAAGGTCACAGAACTGCATCCGGCCATGATGCCGCTCAAAACCAAAGAAGAGTGGGTGAAAAATTGCCGAGCTGACACCATCGCAAAAGTGGAACTTCGGGTTGATTTGAAAAAGCATAAAAAACTCAGAGCCAGCGGAGATTTAATTTTTACAAATCACGGAATTCGCGGTCCGGTTGTTTTGGATTTTGCACGTGAAATCACCCCGCTTTTGGACAAATACGGCGAAGTGCCTCTTTTGCTCAATCTCACAAAAGGGATGAACGAGGAACAAATCTCCGCTCACATTAAAAACAGTGTTGCAAAAAATCCTCTCGCACCCATGCAAGAGCATGTCGCCACCCTACTTCCAGTACCTCTCTCCAGAGAGTTGTGTCTGCTTGCAAACGTCAATCCTGATGCCCAATATAACAAAATAGATGGAGCTTCCCGTGCAAAATTGATGCAAATTTTAGTCTGGACTCCGCTTACCGTTACAGGACATGACGGTTTTAAAATGGCGATGATTACTCGCGGAGGAATAGATTTAAAAGAAATCAATCCAAAAACTATGCAAAGTAAAATCATAAAAGGTTTATATTTTTGCGGGGAGATAATGAACCTCGATGGCCCTTGCGGAGGCTATAATCTTCAGTGGAGTTTTGCCAGCGGTGCTTTGGCAGGAAAACTTCTTACCTAGCACAGAAAATAATAAGATTAAATTTATTATTACTTAGCTACTATGTGACTAATGAACACATTAAAAGAAAGATTTAAAAATCTAATTTACCCTCCTTTATCATTTCGAAGGGGCTCTGCTGATTACTTTTTATTAAGAAAAGTAATTATGCTCAATACTTTTTTCATCCTTGGGATATTTGCTTTTTCTCTATTTGCTTTTATACATATCTTCTTCATCCATAACTATTTTATAGCTTTTATTGACACCGTGGCTTTTTGTGTTTTTCTTTACCTCTATCTTGACCTAAGACATAACAACAACCTTAAAAAAGCTGCAACAGTCGGTCTGTTAATGCTTTCACTTTTTATGTTTACTTTTGTATATTTCAATCACAATAGCAGTTTTGGACTTATCTGGACTATTTTTGTCCCTATCTTCGCTATTTCACAATTTAAACCAAAAATAGGGCTTGCAATATCTTTAGTCTATTATCTTTTTCTATTTACTTTTCTCTTTTACGGCGTACTTTTTTGGAATGAAACTTCTTGGGATATTACATCATTTTTAAGACTTTTTGTAGCCTCCATACTGCTCACTCTTGTCTACTTTGCCATTGAGCAATCTTTTGAAAAAGTATCTACACAATTAAAAAAACTCACAAATACAGACACTCTGACATCTCTGTTTAACCGTAGAAAAATTGATAAAATTATAGAAGAGAAATTTCACGAATATGAAAGATACGGTACAAATCTAAGTATTGCAATTTTAGACATTGATGATTTTAAAATGATAAATGACAAATATGGCCACATTATTGGCGACACTGTTTTAAAAGAGTTTGCACATCTGCTCATGAGCAACAGCAGAAAAACAGATGCTGTCGGAAGATGGGGTGGTGAAGAATTTATAATAATCATGCCAAATACAACACTTGAGCAGGCAATTTTAAATATGCAAAGGCTCATGACAAAATTAGCTTCTCATGATTTTATGCATGTTAAAACATTTACCTGCAGTGTCGGTGTCTGCCAAGCAAATACAGATTTAAATACCGTAGACAAGCTCTTTCAGTGTGCAGACAATGCACTTTATAATTCTAAACGCAACGGAAAAAATCAAATCTCTTCAAATCAATAAAAATACCGAATTGAGGCAAAACCGTAAACTTTTGTATTTTGTATTTCTTGAACTTGTTCTTCATTTACAATACCGCCAAGAGCGAAAACTTTTATTTCACAACACTCAAGCAAAGCTTTTAAATCTTCTATGCCTTTAGGTTCCCCCTTACCAGGAGAAGCAAAAATCGGGCTATAAGTCACATAAGAAGCCCCAAGTTCTTGGGCTTCTAAAACCTCTTCTGTTGTATGGGAACTTATCCCCACTTCAAGATTTTTTTCTTTGGCGTTTTGTATTTCGCTCAACTGCGTAGATGTCAGATGTACACCATCTGCACCGAGTTCACTTGCAAGTAAATAGTCTCCATGCACAAATGCTTTAACCTTATAATCTTTGCAAAGTTTTACAAAAATCTTTGCCAACCCTTTATAATTTGCATTTTCTTTGTCTCTGTAAAGCGCAAAATCAGGAGAGTGTCTCATAAAACTTGCTTCTAGTGCTTTTTTAAACGAAGAACTCTCCTGAGTATAATGTTCAGGCGACGTTATGAGGTACTTTTTCACTATTTTCTTAAAAGAGGATTTTGAAAATCGATATGCACCACCTCTGCGTTTTTTTCATATCTTTGTGCCATTGCGTTTACATGATACGCAAGTCTGTCTAGAAGATAAAGTTCAGATTTTGTATATTTTTTTCGTGATTCTTCAATAAATTTTTGTAGAAATTCCAATTTTTGCAACTCGTCTTCAATAAGAATACTTTGAACTATTTGCTCTATCTCTTTAAACTCTTCATCGCTAAACGCAGATAAAAAATCGTATGACAAATCCATCGTTTTTAAATTATCCAGTGCTTTACTAAATGCAAAATGATTGTAAAACATGCATCCGACAAAGTATTCTATATCTGAACTTTCAAACTCGCTATACTGCTTTTCTTCATCTGAAAAATGTTTATGCAAAAGTTCTAAAATTGTTTCTGTTTTTGTATTCACTCTCAAGCTCCTTGAATTTGTGAAATTATATACTAATCTGAGTGAGTATGACAAAATTGTAAGTTTCCCTTTATACTAAAGTTGTTAGTATGCGCCTATATAAAATACTTGGAATATTATGAATAGTAATAATACATCTTGTGAGACTTTAGAAAACAAGAATCTGGACGAAGTCCCTATCACTCCACAAGAATACAATGATATTCTAGAAATACAAAATAGTATATTAGACATGATGGCGTCTCAGGCCAAAACATCCAATATCTTATCCAAGCTCTGCTTGCTTGCCGAAAAATTACTTCCAAATTCTGTTGCTTCAGTGATGATAAAAAATACAAAGAGCGGTTTACTGAGTGTCTTGTCTGCTCCATCTATTGCAAATATTGGGCATAAAACACTGGAAAACCTTAAACCAGGACCGCATGGCGGCTCTTGCGGCAATGCCGTTTTTCATAATGAAGCACAATTTGTAAGCGATACTTTTACTGATGAGAGATGGACAGATTTACGACAAATTGCTTATGACTTTAACTTGTGTGCATGCTGGTCGATGCCGGTGAGAGATGAAAACAAAAGCCCTATAGGCACTTTTGCCCTCTCCTCGTTTGAGCATCGCTCTCCCGCTGCGTTTCATAAAAAACTTCTTGAGACTGCGGCCTCATTAGTAAACATCGTACTCAAAAATGAAAAAAATGAAAAACGCTTAAAACTCTTTTCAAGTGCAATGCAAAATGCAAATGAGGGTATGCTTATTACAGATTCTAATAATAAAATATTGGAAGTCAATCATGCCTTTGAAAAAATATATGGATTCAAAGAACAAGAACTCCTCGGAAAAAATCCAAATATTATAGCCTCTGGAAAATATGATGAAAAGTTTTACAAACAAATGTGGGATCAGATAGAAAAAACAAATACCTGGAATAATGAAATAATAAATAAAAGAGCTGACGGCAAAGAAATAACGCAGTGGCTGAGCATAACATCCCTGCATAACGAACTAAACAATAAAGACAACTATCTTGCAGTTTTTACTGACCTGAGTGAATTAAAACACACACAAAAACTCTTGGAAGAAGCCGCATACAGAGATTCACTTACAAAACTTTTCAACAAAACGCAACTCGAAAAAGTTTTAAAAAGTAAAAAAATCAGAACACTTCTACTCTTAAACATCAATAATTTCAGCTATATCAATACAGCCTACGGGTTTGCTACAGGGGATAAGCTCTTAGTAAAACTCGCACACATCTTTAAAGAAAAGTTTGGAGAAAAAAATATTTTCAGAATCAATGCAGATGAATTTGCCATACTTTTTGACGGACAAATTGACATAAAAGCTACTGTGTCAAAAATTCAAGAACACTTTTACAATACAAAAATAAAACTGGAAAAAATAACTTTAAATGTCTCTTTTTCTTATGGTGCTTTTTGTGGGAATACACATTTACTCAGAAATTCGGCAATGGCTCTTAAAGAAGCAAAAAATAACGGAAAAAACAATCTTTATATTTATCGTGAAGATGAAAACAATATAACAGATGCCTACAGAAAATCTTTTATAGAATCAAATAACTTATTGCATACTGCCTTAATGAAAGATCAGATAATCCCTTATTTTCAAGGTATAAGAGACAATAATACGGGGCTTATTAATAAGTTTGAAGTTCTGGCAAGAATTGAGAAAAACGGGGAGCTCATCTCTGCGAATAAGTTTATAGAACCGGCCAGGTTATCCGGCTTACTTCCTGAAATTACCAAAATAATGATAGATAAAAGCTTTAAAGTTATGTCGGAAAATAATTACATGTTTTCCATAAATATTACAGAGGATGACTTAAGCAAATATTATCTTGTTGACTATCTTGATGCCAAAAGCTCAGAGTATAACGTAGACCCTTCTCGTCTGATTTTAGAAATACTTGAAGGTGTAAGCGCAAGCGGTAAAAAGGATCACATAACTCAACTCAACATGCTTAAAAGCCGAGGCTATAAACTTGCCATAGATGATTTCGGTTCGGAATATTCCAATTTTGAAAGAGTTTTAGAATTAGATATAGACTTTTTGAAAATAGATGCAAGGTATATTAAAAATCTCGACACTAATTCCAAAAGTTATGAGATTGCAAGAGCCATTGCATATTTTGCCAAAAACGCAAAGATTCCCTGTATAGCCGAATTTGTGCACAACAAAGCTATACAGGATATTGTTTTGGATTTAGAAATAGAGTTCTCTCAGGGCTTTTACTTTTCAGAGCCTAAAAACAAACCGACATCTGTACTCACCCCATAGGGTACAGAATCTGCTGATGAACCTCATCGCAGGCTTTTAAAACTTCCTCACTCAAAGTCACATCCATAGCCGCCAAAGTCGCGTCAAGCTGCTCGCTGTTTGTCGCACCGATAATAGTCGAAGCCACAAAAGAGAACTGTTTTGACCATGCTGTTGCCATAGTTACCGGGTGCAGACCTGCATCATGTGCAATTTTGAGATACTTTTGCGTTGAAGCAAGCGTTTTATCATTCATAAAACGCTGTGCCATTAAACGTTGGCGTTTGTCAGTTGCGTTTACATAAGCGCTAAAACGCCCCTGTGTTTGTACATTTTGGTTGTACTTTCCACTCAAAACACCACCCGCCAAAGGCGAATACGGCAAGAGAGAAATCTTCTCTTTTTCGCATACAGCGCCAAGCTCGTCTAAAAAACGACGATTTAAAAGCGAAAAATTGTTTTGAATAGACTCGAATCTCGCGTACCCTTTAAACTCGGAAGTCATTAAAGCTTTTGTCGTTCCATAGGCTGTGTCATTTGAAGTTCCAATGTAACGAACCTTTCCGCTTTGAACCAGCTTGTCAAAGGCCTTTAAGCTCTCCTCTATGGGCACAACATTATCTGGCCAGTGCATTTGGTACAAGTCAATATAATCCGTTCCCAGACGCTTTAAACTGCCCTCTATTGCGCGTTCAATATGAAAACTGTCAATAGCTGTCAATCCATGACGGATAGGCGGAACAAACCAGCCGTTTGCCGCACCTGCAACTTTACTTGCGAGTATGACACTCTCACGCGGTTTTGTTTTAAGCCAGCGTCCGACTATCTCTTCTGTAAGACCTGCAAGTTTTCCTGATGGCGGCACAGGATAAAGCTCCGCCGTGTCGTAAAAGTTCACACCTGCATCGTAAGCTTTGTCCATGATGGCAAAAGCCTCTTTCTCATTGGCGCATTGCGTTCCAAAGGTCATTGTCCCCATGCAAATGGGACTCACACGTAATCCGCTCTTGCCTATATATCTATACTGCATAACAAACCTGCTTCTTATTTATCTTCGTTATAATCTTGCCACTATTTTACATAAAAGAGCTAAATGCATACTGATTTAACTACAGGTTCCATTGACGAACATCTCATCAAACTTTCTCTTCCGGCAATTATCGGCTATTTCTTTCACACCATGTTTAATGTCACCGATACCTATTTTGCAGGCATCATCTCAACGGAGGCTCTTGCCGCTCTTTCTCTGTGTGCTTCCATCTTCTTTATGATTTTGGCTATAGCCATTGGCATGAGCGAAGCACTCACCTCTTTAGTCGGCAATGCTTTGGGTGAAAAGAACCTTCAAAAAGCGAGACATATTGCCCTAAACGCAATGCTCTTTGCATTTTTACTCTCTTTGTTTTTGAGTATCTTTGGCATTCTCAGCGTGCCGTATCTCATCAATGCTCTTGGAGACTCTAGTTATACCGCTGAGGCACTGAGTTACATCAATGTCATCCTCTATGCCACCCTCTTTTTCATAGGCTCATTTTTCTTCAATGCGCTGCTAAACGCAACGGGAGATATGGTCTCTTTTAGAAATGTTCTCATTTTTACTGCGTTTTTAAACATTGCACTCAACTATGTTTTCGTCTACACATTTAACTACGGTGTGAGCGGAATTGCCATGGCCACTATTATTTCTGAGTTTATTACCATGTCCTACCTCTTTTATAAGCTTCAAAAAACAACACTTCATCTCAATATGCAAGAGTTTAGCTTTGATGCAAAAGTCATACTTGAGCTTCTCAAGCAAGGTTTTCCTCCGAGTATGAATATGTTTATGATGGCTTTTGGAATGTACATTATCACCTATTTTGTGGCTCCTTACGGCAAAGAAGCTGTGGCTGCGTTTGGGATTGGGATGCGTATTGAGCAGATATTTTTAATGCCTGTGGTTGGTCTAAGCATTGCAACACTTGCCATAGTTTCACAAAATAACGGAGCTAAAAGCTATGCGAGAATAATGCCTACGACAAACTTAGCAATAAAA
>Ga0180732_1001476_pt1 | contig 14494 bp, 12 predicted proteins | sample KR11_01MetaG_FD_148674 | JGI IMG/M metagenome (GOLD analysis project Ga0180732, IMG submission 148674) | Groundwater microbial communities from the Olkiluoto Island deep subsurface site, Finland - KR11_0.1 MetaG | ecosystem: Environmental > Aquatic > Deep subsurface > Groundwater | place...
AGTCGATGATCGCTTATGAAAGATTGAGCGAAATGTATGGAATACTGGGGAATCAGGAAGAAAGTACGCGATTTGATGGATTGGCAAAACAGAAATTTGACCTTCATAATAAATATTCGGATTCTGGCAAAGATGCAAGGCTAAAGGCGAATGCTCAGCTTAAATATCTGGAAGAGAAATATCTATCACGGTGGGGAGGTCAGTATATCTGGATAAATCCATTCTTTTATGGCAGGATCTCTGACGAATATAATTCAATATTCTCAAAACATGAGGGAGTGATCCAGGATTACAGAAAAGCTGGCGAAAATGGAATGGCTGACAAAACAGAGTACGATCTGAATAATATCAGGTCAGATTATAAAAAGAGATCATCAATATTCTACGTATTTACCGGGATTTATTCGCTGTTATTCATCGGGATGCTTTCACGGACAACCAGATCTATGATGGCTTATGTCAGGGATACATCTGAAACCCGAATGGGAGATAATTTCTTATAATGATTTCTTAGTGAGAATCATTCACTTATTATCTACCGCTGGGATAAAAAGCGCTTCGCCATATTTTTCTTTTCCATTATTCCTGATGATCTCCTGAGTGGGTGGTGATGTCAGGTAGTCGATATACTTTATTGCAAGTTGATAATTTACATTAGGGTACTTCTCAGGATTCACAGCCATGATATGGTATGGATTAAAGAGGTAAGTCTGGTCAGATTCGAAAAGTATCCTGAGTTTGATCTTTTCCTTCATGGAAAGATATGTCCCCCTGTCAGAGAGAGTATATCCTTCCTTGATATCAGCAGTTGTGATGGTCTCCATCATTCCTCTTCCGACGGACAGGTACCACGTTCCAGAAGGTGTTATGTTCGACGCTTTCCATATGTATCTTTCCATCTTGTGAGTGCCCGAATCATCGCCCCTAGATATGAAATAATGCTTGCTGGCATCGATCTTCTTAAAGGCATCTGATGCATTCTTTGCATTCTTTATTCCAGCAGGATCGCTTTCAGGTCCGATGATAACAAAATAATTGAACATCACATAAGTCCGGTTGATGAAACTCCCGTTTGCCACAGCGCTTAATTCAGCTCCGGGCGCATGCACCAGGACAACGTCAGCAGCTCCAAGTTCTCCTGTGGCTATCGCTTTTCCTGTCCCTTCGCATACGGTAAGGACATTCACATTATTCACTTCTTCGAAATTCTTGTTCAGGGCATCAAGCAGTCCAGTATCGCAGGTGGATGTTGTAGTGGATAAACGCAATACCTGTGCAGCGCCCGTACTTACCGTTTCATTTTCAGGATGCCTTTGCTCGACGCAGCCGATAGATAATGATATTAAGATAAAAAATAGTATTGTTTTTACATATATTTGTTTCATTTTATTTCCAGCTCTTTAACGAATATCCCTTCCTCTACGATTTCCCCTATGACTTTCCCGCCCATCATTTTTGCAGCTTCTTCTGCATCATCCTGTGAAAGCACAACAACAAAACCCATGCCCATGTTAAATGTCTTATACATCTCCAGGTCTTCCACATCGCCTTTATCCTGCAGGAACCTGAAGATCGGCTGCGGTGGAAGTGGGTCACTGATATCGAACCCGAATTTAGTTACGCGGTGGAGCTTCATAAGCCCGCTTCCGGTTATATGGGCAAGACCGTGTATATCAAAACTGTTCACAGCATCAAGGACCTCCATATAGATCATTGTCGGGATAAGCAGTTCATCACCGATAGTAGTGTCCTTGTTATAAGGGAACGGATCCCTGTAAGAGTATCCGGCGTCATGGATGATCCTTCGAACAAGCGAGTATCCGTTGCTGTGAACCCCTGCTGATGGAAGCCCCACGACAGCGTCTCCTGGTTTGATGCGCTCACCTGTTATTATCCTGTCCTTCTTTACCATACCAAGGCATGTTCCTGCAAGGTCAAAGCCTTTTATCACATCAGGAAGAGTCGCGGTTTCACCACCCACGATCGTCATCCTTGACATTTCAGCGCCCTTTGCAAGCCCCTCGCCGATCTGGCGCATTATCTCGTCATTCGGTTCGCTTATGGCAATGTAATCCACAAAAGCAAGCGGTTCTATGCCCATGGCGAGCAGGTCGTTCACGTTCATGGCGATACAGTCTATCCCCACCGTGTTCCACCGCTTCATTTCATTGGCAATGATGACCTTTGAGCCCACGCCGTCCGTGGTGAGCGCCAGGGCATACTCGCCAAAGTCAATAAGACCAGCGTAATGGCCCACGTCAGTTATGGGCGCGCCCATGCCAGTTCGCTTATAGGTAAGCTGCTTTGCCAGCGCAGCAATAGCCTTGTTCTCCTTCTCGATATTTACCCCGGATTTTGCGTAAGTAAGACCCATGTGAGACTAAATAAGAGTGATTGCATAAAGATTTTATGATTAGGATATGAGCAGGCAAATGGATAGGAGGTGGGAGTGACGTTAAAAAACGTATGAACGCCTGCTCACTATGGTAATGATGATCATAATAATACTTAAAGGTTTTGGTAAAATATAATGATATAAATTATTAATATGTTTGGTAAAAAAGCCGGATGAAGCCATGTATATAAAGAAAATACCATGACTCACAATAAAATATTTCATATAGATGATAATATGCATTTGAATGTACATTAGAAAGATCGTCATTTTCTGTAAGATAAGATCCCGGGACTAATCTATATATATAATAATTGTGCTTTTAATTATCTGGCGATGAATTATTAGAGATTATTACTTTTTCCAACCAGAAGAAAAGCCGGTTAAACCTAAAAGAAGCTGGGCATGGTTGTATGCCCTGCTGGGAATATCTGTGATGGTCCTTGCATTTCTTTCTTTCATATATTTATCTGGCTGGGAACAGACCGTCCAGAAAGGAGAGACCATCCTCTGGGAGATAAACAGGGATATCGCCGTTTTCACCAATGATGAGATACCGCGTCGCAATCTATCTTACATTCCAGTAATAAATGGAGATCAGGAACATACCGGAGTAATCCTGTCTGTTCTGGATAATATTGATGAGAGAGTTATAGCCCATATCGGTTCGATAACCGTGCTTTCCTCGATCAATGATGTGCAGGCAATGAATGCATGAGTTTTGAACATGTGCTCTACCATGAGATCGGTCATGTGGATTATTATGTTTTTCACACCGACCAGCCAACGGACAGGGATATGGAATATTATGTCGATAACTTTGCCGATAAATATGCGAAAGATGATGAGAGATGCGCCAAGTCTCTGAGGCTCTTTCACTGATCACCATCTTTTTGGATATGTATTTTCTTTTGGGTCTATGAATCCACCAGAACCTTTAGGCAAAGAACTATAATGTCTATTGAAATAAGAGTAATATTCTCTATAACTTTTATTAGGGTTATTCAACGTAAACAGAACCTTTCTGAACGAGTTTATGTTTTTTAGAAGAATAACATACTTAAAAAACAATTAGACAATAAGCGTGCTTATATTTCTAAAGAATTATAACAAGATTAAGGCAAAATGCCAACAAACGAGGTGAAATCATGAAAATGAGATTGAGAGAAATAACTATTGCAGGTATTATCCTGTTAATACTGTCATTTACCATAGCCATTGCCAGTGCAGAAGATCAGGTTATCACGGGCAATGAGACCCCGGTGGTCAATGAAACGCCAGCAGTGGAAGTTACAGGAGCAGCAACTGAAACACTGACTCCTGACATAGGAGCGATTGATGAGGAAGAGGCTGATGAAGGTCTGATCGGTCCAGGAAATGCTTTATACGGATTGAAAATCGCATTTGAGAATATCGGCGAGACCTTTACATTCAATGCAAGTGAAAAACTTGGAAAACAGGTCGCAAATGCAAGACACAGGATAAATGAGGCAAGAGCAGCACTGAAAAGAAATGATACCGAAGCGGCAAACAGGGCGCTTGCTGAATATAAAGCAAAAGTTGAGGATATGAACAATTCGATATCCAGACTCGCGGATAAAGATACTGGATATATCAATGCACAGAAGATGATATTGAAACATCAGGATATACTGAAAAATCTCAGTATGGCACACCCCAATAATACAGGACTTCAGAGAGCTTACAACAACAGCAGGGAGCTTCAGGAGAAGTTCGAATCCAGGTCCAGGCAAAAAGCAGATCTCAATATCACGAAACAGGATCGAGAAAGAGCTCTTGACGAAAAGAAAGTAGTGCCTGAGAGAACAGGAAAACCTGAAACCGGAGAAAATAGAGGGAAGAGGAACTGAAAAAGAGATCGCTGATCGTGGTCTTGAGGATCAGGATACAATATGATAGGTGAAGTTCCACCTATCCTTTTTTTTGTCAGGATTGAATTTATTTTTGATTTGAGCGTGCAGTGGCGTTCGCTCCGTGCAGGCGTACGATCTTTATCATCCAGCGCCAAGAGTAACTGAAATATCCGCGATGGCGGTATCCCCGGTGCCTGCTGACCTGTGGCTTATGACAGCTTCATATGCGAAACGTCTCTAACCATTTAAATCCTTGAAATTAAGGCGCCTAGTTTATATACTAAAACATACCTTTTTTATACTATGCCTGATGAAGAACCATACAGGATAGTACCTCTGGATATTAACGAAAAAAAGCAAATTCAAGAGCTTATAAAAAGATTGGCATCGAGGAGTCCAATCAGGGGCTTATTGTAGTCATAACAGTACTCAATCGAAAGAAGAAACTCAATAAAAAGAGGTGAAAATATGAAAAAGAAAGACGAATTCGAGGATGTGTATGAAGATGTCGTAATTGAGAACTATGGCATCCCTGTAGTTATTACAGATGTCCTTGTCAGGAAGCACAAAAGTACGGGCAGAAATATGTACATAAACCATCCTGATTCCATACACAAAATAGAGAAGGGACTAAAAGCAGCGCTTGGCGTTGCTCCCAGAGGGCAGGCTTCATACAAAAGAAAATTAAGCGAGAGTGGAAAAATACTGTTGATGCGACTGCCAAAAGAGCTTAGAGAATCGTATCATATTGAAAAGGGGACACAGGCTATAATTACCCCGATAGGTGCGAAAAAAGCGATCGTAGAGTTCGAGTGATTGGGTTTTCCATTTTTCTCAATTCTTTTCTCCTGGGTTTGAAGCTGCTCACGTAAACTGGTTGCCTGGGGCCCGTTGCGACAACATCCATCAAAGCGCGCTCCGCAGGGCAACGTATCACCGCGAATGTGCGCCCGATAGAGCAGGAATAGCCCTTCGGGTTGGATTAGCATATCGCTACTATTGTTGTCTCGGAGACGTTGTGACAGCGAACTTTCCTTATTGAAAACTATTTAAATTCAAGAAGTTTTATATGTCGCATATCTGGGCAATATATTGCTCCTTTAAGATCAAGTTCTCGAAGTGCCTCTTCTAAATCCCATTCCGATAGATTTGAATTTTCTTTAACACATTCTCTATCAATTAGTATGTCTATTCCGAAATTTTCATTAAGGTCGATGTATAATTTTCTTGCATTTCCGGAGAGTTTGTATAACTCTTGTGTAGTTAGCTGGGTTGATGCTGCTTTTTTTGCATAAAAGAACATATCAGACCATAAATCTACACATTTAATAATGTCATCTTTTGTTGTTTCAATTTGGAAATTCAATCTCGCAAAAGATGAACTGAGTTTTGGAATAGCAGACCCTAAGTGTTGATTATATGGAATACTTCCACTTTTTTTTATGTCGTCAATAAGATTGTAAACACAATCCGTAACATATGAATCCAGTTTTTGAGGAATCTCAGGTTGAAAAAGTAGTGCGTCAAGCATATAAGCTCTTACCATAGGAATTTCATATTCAATATTATCTTTATAATCTGAAACTGATTTTGTTTCAACATCAAGTGCTACTGGAATTTGTACAGGCATACTTATTGGATTATGATAGGCAAGGCTCACTTCAGCGCTATTAATTGGATTGATTAATTTTTCTTTATCCAAAAGTTTATAGAAATTGCGAGCTGATGTCTGTTTAAATTCAGAAGGAATAACCTCCATTATTCTCCTGAATGTATTCCATTGTTTGTTATTGCTCAACATAGCAGAATTTAATCCGCCTTTTTCATAATCTGAATTTTGAGGAGATGATACTGCATATAAAGAAAGGCAATAGCCTATCTGTTCAATATATTCTCTATCCCCTTTAAATGCTTGAATGAAAAAATTCTTAAATTCAACTGGCTGTAATGTTTTCCTGTGTATCAATATGTTTGGGTTAATTTTTTTCCAATTCCTGACATATTTGATGATTGTTTTAAAAAAAGTCCCTTTAATTTCTTGAATTTTATGATCCGTTCCTGAAACAGAAACTTCGATCAGTTCACCCCTTTTAGGGAAGGGAAGATTTTCAAGAACATATAGTTCAGCTTTGGGTGTATTTAAGAATGGAGATGGATCAAGATAAAAAAGGTTTTCACTTTGATCTACAAATCGTACAAATCCAATATTTTCATTTTCAAAGATCAAACTGTATTCCACTCCAGAGAATTGATATCCAAATTCTCGATTTTTAAGAGATGTATTTTTATTAGCCATCTAAATCACTTAACAAACAATTTTATATAAACTTGTGTAATAAATTTTAAATCTAACAGGTTACCCATTTACATTTACACCCTTCACATATTATAGTTTCCGTCGTGGCTATTCTAATTAATAAATAGCCGACACCTCATGTTTTGTCCCTGGCCGGGATGAGAAGCCATTTCCACATCGGCATGTATCTTATGGTTTTCCCGTTCTTTTCAAGAGTTCTCTCGTGATCTTCTGTCAGAATTACCCCCGAATCAACATCGAGTTCCTCCATAGCGCACCAGAGCGCGCGTTCTTCGCGCCTCTGCGTAGCTTCATCTCTTACGTCCCATGACACCTGGATAAGTTCTGTGAGTTTTTGTCCGGCTTTTACCACAAAGTCAACTTCGTAACCATCCTGGCTCTTCCAGTAGTAAACTTCAAGATTCCGCCGTCTGATCTCAAGAAAAACGATCGTTTCTGCAAGCCTGCCTGTGTCATTGGAGAAACGCGAACATACGGCATTCCTGATACCTGTATCCACAGGGTATGTCTTTTTGTTCTGCTTGAACTGGGTCTTCAATTTGAAAGAAAAAATCGGAAGTTCATATATCAACAGTGATTCTTTCAGGTAACCGATATATTTTTCAGCGGTCTCCACAGCAGTGCCGACAGCCTGCGCCACGCTGTTGCCTGAGTAAAGCGCGCCCGGATTTGTGAGCATGAACCTGCATATTTTATCTGTGATCTCAAAGGAAGCGCCGTACCTTGAGGAAATATCCCTGGCAAGAATATCGTTGTAAAGCGAGGTAAGCACCTGTTTTCGCCCGAAATCGTCAAGCTGAACGGTTTCAGGAAAGCCTCCGGTTTCAAGATATGCGCTCAGGTAATGCAGGAGTTTGTCCTTATTATAAGCGAGATATTCAGGCGTGAAATCCTCCCACCCTCTTTTCCTGAGATATTCCCTGAATGAAAAAGGCGCGGCTCCAAAGGTTATATGCCTGCCTGTCAGTACTCTTCCTAAATCCAGTGATAGCAGGCTTGCAGATGAGCCTGATATGAATATCCTCTGGAATTTTCTTGTATCGTAAAGAGTTCTTACCCAGCGTTCCCATCCTGTTTTTTGCTGTATCTCATCAAGGAATATGTGGGATATGTCAGGGTTTATTTTGAATATCTCTTTCTGGAGTTCGGGAAATGAGGCGGCGTTTATCGATGGGTCATCGAAGTTCAGGAAAATTATGTCCTTTGACCGCACTCCCTGAGAGGTCAGATGCTTTGCCACCTGATATAGAATGGTGGTCTTGCCGCACCGCCTGACCCCTATTATGTCCTTTATGTGGGGTGTGCCGAGGCTTTTTATGAGGTCTTGTGTGATGTCCCTCCTGATGCCTGTGAGGGAGGGGGGCATTTTTTGCGCCCACCATGGGTTCCATGAACGGATGGATTGATCGAGCATGATAGATTGTTTCTGTCGGGTGAGGTTATATATGTTTCGATGATCGTCGAGGATAATTGAGGGTTTTGTTAGATGTATGTTGAGGGATTTATCGAATGGTGATAAATTGCAGACTGATGGGATTGGAAAATAGCAGGATATTGAGGCGGGAGCTCGCTACTTGCCTCAAATTATCGTTTCATGACTATTGCATTTCAATATTATATTTTTTCTTGAAATCAAAGATGTTTACCAAGTGATTTGGCACGATTTTTTTTGCAAGTTTTTCAGCAATTGAATCTTGATTAACCGCAATTATTTCAGGAGCTACATTAATACCTATCCCAGATAGAAATCCACCGATCCCTCCCACATGACCAGCAGCCAATGTTCCTATTAAAGCTGTTGATATTGGAATTCCGTAACGTAAACCTTCAATTCTTCTTTCTAATTTCGCATCATTCCAAACATTTTCTAAAATTTCTGAAAATTCTATATTTTTCTTAAAAATTAAATCAATATCTGATTCATTTATGCCTTTATGTAATGAAGTTGATACTTTGTATAAGTCTTGTTGATCATATCTTGAAATAACATCTTTACAGGCATCAAAGCTTTCTGGCATGAATGTTAATTTATTTAAAAGAAATTTTCCTATTTCATGAATTTTATTGTTTTCAATCAAATCAGGTCTATTGATGCAAGAACTTAATTCAGCTACTGATTTCAAAGAAAAAACATAGTCTGATTTTAAGGAATTTCGATTTGTATCAACAATTAATTCACCAAAACGAGCTAATAAAATCATTGCTTTTTCTGAATCAAACAACGACAGATATTCAAATTTTTCTATTATTTCATTATATCCATATTCTTTAAAAAAAGCATAATATCGCAAATTTTCAAATAAGAGTTCTTCAAGATCATATCGAATTCCACTATTTTTAACTACAAAATTTAAATAATCGATACAATTCGTACCTGTTTGAGATTGTAGATTAATTAAAGTTTCAAATTCGATCTGATAATTGTTTAATTTTTCTGCTTCAATTTGATATCTTAATGGTATATTAAAAACTAGTGGTGAATGTAATTCTTCGAATAATGTATCCAAATAGTCCAAACCTTCAAATAATTTTGGATTTCCATTGATTGTGAATTGAACTTTTCCTGTATCTTTACAGAAATCTATTAGTCCCTCAAAATCTCGCTTTTCTATGCCATAAGATTTATAGAAAATATCCTCTGGTTCTGGTCTTATCGGGATTATAAGCGAACCAAATAATGGAATTTGCGCCCAAATGGAATTATAAGTATCAGCCATCCCAATGGGTTCTTTTAATTTATGAAATCGGCTTTTATCAGGATATGAAGAATGAGAATCTACTCTAAGGAGGTCATCTAAAAATCTCTTTATTTCCTTTTCTTCTTTTGCAAGATAATCTTCCAAATATTCTTTTTCCATTTATATCAATTTTCACTCTAAAATCTCTTTAATTATATGCTTTTTAATTAAACTTTTCTTATAAAACCATATTTTGAATGGTTATATATTTTGTGCCAATTATAGACAATTTTAATTCGTGTTGGTATCTTCACAGTTATCTTCTTCTGTATCTTTACACTTTCCTTTGTTGACTTCTTTTTTTATTTCAGTATTTGCATTCTGTATTTGTGTTACTGCTTTTTCTATTGTTTCTGTTTTTTTGCATACTTTTTCTAGTATTTGGATTAGGCTTTTTACCATTTGCTTGTATTTTCCTATATCTCCTTCTTCTTTGAGTTTGATGTATTGGTCGTGTAGCATGTGTGCTATTGGAAATACATCTTTATAGGTGCATACGAATACATTATCTTCTTTTCCCATTCCCACGAGTTCTGGCGCTATTTCCAGTATTCCTTCCGGTACAACCAATAAGCATGTGTCTATTGTATTTGATAGATTTTGATATTTTTGAACACGTTTAATCTCTTTCCTTGTTTTATCAATAATCTCTTTTCTATGATCTTTTCTTTCTTTGGCATCTTCTGTTGCATGATATTTTTCCAGAAGTTCAAATACATCTGGTAGTTTTGAATCGATTGGTATATATTTTCCATCTTCAAGATTCCATGCAAATTCTATTTCTCCACGATCGGTTTTCAAGTTGTATTTCACAACATCTGCCTTAATAGAGTTACTAAGCACTTCTTTGAGTATCTCTTCCCCGATGATTCCTCGGGTTTTTGTTCCGGAAACAGTCTTAGTAAACGAAGAAATCATTCTATTCATATCTGCAATCTGTGCATCTCTCTTCTTTTCGATTTCTTCACGTGATTTTCCTTGTTCTAATAAGAACTTTTCAGTATTCTTCTTTTCTTCTTCGAAGAATTTCTTACTTTGTTCCATCATTTCTTTAATACGCTTCTCTTTCTCTTCATCAGATTTGACATATTTATCTCCTTGCTCCTTGAACAATTTATGAACATTATTAATGAATTCGTTTATACGTTTATCTTTCTCTTCAGATAACTTCTCTCGCTCCGTTTCGATTTTTTCACGAGATTTTTCTATCTCAACAAACTTGGTTTTAATCTCGGCAACCTGTGTAGCTAAACCATGAATAGCAGAAACATCAGCAGGCTGGTAGATCTTAGCTTTACCGTAAAAGTATCCTGCTACAAAACCGGCAATTAAGCCAATTATTAGTAAAATAATTTCAATTTCAATAATCTAAATCGCCCCTCTATATTCATTTATATTCATAACTTTATCATCCATTTTTCACCTTTATTAATAGTAATATTATATCTTAAAGTTTATCTTTCTGGATATAAGTAATCCTACAGATTTTCTATTCTCCTAATCCATCTCCCCATCCTGACGGTCAATTATTCTATATGAGCCAAGCCGTGCGCCGCCCTAAGTACGCCGCCCAGAGGGTGTGGACAAAGCCCGCAATCCGCCTGCTGGTGGGCGGCAGTATTGCGCCATTCCAGATGCTCGGACAGTCGCGGACAACATGAACCAGCTAATCGGTGCATTAATATGTTATCAAAATGTGCCTCAGCTTTGCGTTCTTTGCGCCCTTTGCGGTGTAAAGCGCCACACATTTATCACTTTTTTTAATATTAAATTATTGGCGCCGATGCTTCAGCAACATCAACCCGATTTTGGATTTTGAAACCGCAGATGAACGCGGATAAACGCAGATTTATGAAAAATCCAATTGCGGCGCATAAATATATTTTCAAAAGACAAACGGGTTTTGCGTTCTTGAAGAGCAATACGCCACACATTTATCACACATTAAATATTAAATTCCTTGCGCCAATATTTAACCCTGAAACGATTTCAGAATTTGAAACCGTGGAGAAATGCGCCATAGTTGCGACTTTTTAGAGCGCTTTCAATTATGGCTTTGCCATGCGATTCAGAGCGAGAATATTGCAGATACAATACAGCAAATCTGCGTTCATTTGCGTTTATCTGCGGTTCCGTTTCTTCAGATTCCATAGCAGTCAATATATCTATGACGTATCGAAATCCCTAACTCAAATCCCCCCAAACCGCCCCGCCTTCCCCAGACCCTCCTCGATCCTCAGCAACTGGTCACACTTCGCATTCCTCTCACTCCTCGCCGGCGCTTCTATCATCCCAGCGCCGGAATACACTAGATTGTAATCGAGTAATTTATATACTTCATTAGACCATAATAGAATCTATGAACAAAGAGATACTGGTTGAATGGAATCCCCACTGGAATAAGAAGGCAGGATCAAAGCTGATCGAACGCGAACTGCTAAAAGACATCGAACAATGGCTTGAAAGAAAAGAAATTTTAGGATTTATCGGTGTCAGGAGGTCAGGCAAAACGACCTTAATGAGTATTCTAATAAACCGGTTAAGTTCGAAAATCCCGCCAAAAAGCATTCTTTTTGTCAAATGCGATGACGATAGGGTTGAAAAGGAGAACCTGATCGATGATGCCATAAAAAGTTACAGGGAACTTATAAATCCTGAAGGCAAAATTTTTGTTTTTATTGATGAAGTCCAGGAGGTAGATAATTGGGAGAATACCCTGAAAAGGATATATGATCTGGAAAAAGATATAAAACTCATTATTTCAGGTTCGAACTTCTCAATGTTAAAAGAGGATTTCAGCTACAGGCTTGCGGGCAGGATCGCTTACTTTGAAGTTTATCCCTTAAGTTTCAGGGAATTCCTCAAAACAAAGCTCACGATCAAAGATAAAATTTCTGCTTTTTCCAAAAAAGACGAAATAAAACATTACCTCTTTGAATATATGGAACTTGGAGGTTTCCCTGAGGTTGTACTTGAAAATGATCCAGGCACAAAAAAACAGCTGCTTCAGTTCTATTTTGATACGATAATTTACAGAGACATAATAAAAAAACGAGGTATCAGAAATGCAGCAAAGATGGAGAAAATGGTAAATTTACTACTGCAAAACATATCCAACCCCATGAATTTCAGTAAAGTTGGAAAAGACATTTCGCTCTCTGTGGACACAGTTGGAGAGTATGCAGCAAACCTGAAGGATGCATATCTTGTTTTTAATGTGCCAGTATTGCGCTATTCTGTCAAAGCGCAGGAAATAAATCCAAAGAAAATATATTGCATCGATAGCGGGATAAGGAATATAAAAGGATTCAGATTTTCCAAGGATTACGGACGGATCGCAGAAAACATTGTATTTATAGAGCTGAAAAGGAGAAACTTTTCTGATCCTTTGTCCAGAATATTCTATTGGCACGATAAAAAGCAGAGGGAAACGGATTTTCTTCTCATGAACGAATTAAAGATAAGGGAAGCTATTCAGGTATGCTGGGATATCAGTCAGCCGGAAGTTAAAGAGCGGGAAGTTGAGGGATTGCTTTGCGCTTTGAATGAATTTGATCTGGAGAGCGGTGTTATAATAACCGAGGATTATGAAGGAGAGGAAATCATTGGGGATAAGAGGATAACTTATTTGCCTTTGTGGTTATGGCTCATGTTTCCAGACAAGGCAATAATTCAGCGGGCATAACTGGGATGAAATGGAATATGACTGGCTCTGTTTGTGCCAGGACAGCGCGCCCTGAAGTATGGGGAGGCGATCCTGTGAACTGCGCAGCCTCGCGCCCTTTGGTTCATCCTGGGTTTGAGGTTGTTCACGTAGAAAGGCTACCGTGCATTAGCACGGTAGCAGTTTGCTGCGAGATGGGAAGTTTATGCTCGGATAAGGAATGGTAAAAAAATTATGAAAATCCCATTTTTATAAGTCCATTTTCAGCAGCTCTTTTATTTGCTTCTTTTTTGGTTCTTCCTTCCCCTTCAGCTACTTTATTATCGTTTAAATATAACCCTTGCTTGAAATGTTTGTCGTTATCAGGGCCCCATTGTTCTACATCTCTATATTCTGGGTTATTATAACCTCTTTTAACTGCTTCCTGTTGAAATTTTCCTATAGGATTTGAGTCACCGATTTTATCTAAAGCACCATTTATATCAAAAAAATGGTATACAAAATTCTTTGCTTCAGCATATCCCCGATCATGATAAATACTGCCAATAAGCGCTTCAATTACATTTGCATATAAGTTATTGATATCTTCCAGGTCGCCATATAATATATATTCATCAAGATTTATTTGATCTGCCAATGGTTTCAGATTGTAATTGGACACTAATACTTTCTTAATATCAGTTAAAACGCCCTCTATTTTTCGTCCTTGCGTTTTCGCATATTCTTCAATTTCTATTTCATTATAGGAATATTCAGCTACAATTAAACCTAATACAGAATCCCCAAGGTATTCCAATTTTTCATAATTATCAGCATCGAGATTGTTTATTTTTTTAAAATTTTCTAATTTTGTTTTGTCTCCACTAAAAATTGAGCCATGCAATAACGATTGTATCAAATATTTAGTATTATTAAACCTAATACCAATTATGTTTTGAAATTCATCTAATTCTTTAGCACTTACAGTAAGATCACTATTTAGTTTCATTTAATTACCTCTTTATTTTTGATTTAATTATTAATTTATCAAAAAACAAAAAGATTCATCAATGATAAAAATGAGATATTAAAACAAACATCTGGTAAATAATTATTTGATAAATCATTCGCTAGTAGTTTGTTTTAATAACTAACTTTTACGATTATTAATTCTCTATGTTTCTTTAATTTTCAATTGTAATGATAGTATAAATAATTTTGCATTTTAAGAAAAACAAAATGTTTTCTCTTATTTTAAAAAAATAAGCTAAGAGATTCAAAAAAACCCGAGCATCCTTCAGATGCCTCAGACAGAGCGTAGCGACGTCCGGGTTCGTTGTCTTATCGATATCCCCACCTCATATCCCCACAAACCTCCCCGCCTTCCCCAGCTCCTCCTCGATCCTCAGCAGCTGGTTATACTTCGCATTCCTCTCACTCCTCGCCGGCGCTCCAGTCTTGATCATCTCTGCGCCAAGAGCTACTGAAATATCCGCAATGGTGGTATCCTCGGTTTCTGCTGACCTG